>Ga0209652_1000699_pt1 | contig 28275 bp, 21 predicted proteins | sample SaaInl74LU_5_DNA_FD_184641 | JGI IMG/M metagenome (GOLD analysis project Ga0209652, IMG submission 184641) | Marine microbial communities from expanding oxygen minimum zones in the Saanich Inlet - ESP_74LU_5_DNA (SPAdes) (version 2) | ecosystem: Environmental > Aquatic > Marine > Intertidal zone... | reverse complement strand
GATGCTACCATTTATTTCTCCTGCTGCCATTGACTTTATCGAGCCACAAGTATTTCCTCCAGTACGAGGAACCACCGCATCTAGATTTGGAATGCCTCTCTCACCCTCGCAAAATGCGCATTTAGTAGCAACTCCTTCCGATGCTGAAGGCTCTGTCAAAAATCTTGCTTCATTTGTCTGTCTCTTTTGAGCATCGATTAATAATGTTACCCCATTATTTGAGTGTAATTTCTCCTGTGACGACGGTGAGGAACGAAGCAGCATTCCCCCGTTACTCTTGCTCCCTCTCTCTGCCTCTACTTGGATGTCAAGATTCTGTCGATTGGTTAAGACTGACAGCGTATATAAATATACCAACGCTATTGGGATCAAGACAAAGTATTTCCATCGAATTAAAAGCAAAAGTCGAAATCGGACAGATGATGATGATGGCAGCGGCGTCAGCACCTGTCGCTGAGGCTGTGCTCTGCTTCTGTTGGTGTTGGCTGTACTGCGGGTCATGAGAGGCTTATAATATTACCTAATCACTACAATAGCGCCCAATATTTGTACCCACAGACCTCTTGCTATCCACTATGTATCCACAGTCCTCTTCCCCCCTCCATGATGTTCAGTCCTTGTTCAGTCCATGATGTTCATGTCCGAGTCCGATGTCCGATGTCCTGCACCCAATTATTTTGCCTTCGGCCGGGCCAGGCTTGTTCTTTCCACTCGACAATTTTGGCGGCAAACCTTCTCTGGCCTCGCCAACAACTGAATGAGAAAAACACCATGAACATCTAACGCAAGGTCAAGCGAAGTAGGAAACAGCTAGCCAATAAAAAGGAGCCTACACTGTGCCGCGACACAGATTCAGTACAAGCAATAGTTATTGTTGGTGAGCTAACTTTGTAACGATGACCAACACTGCGGCCTCCAAGGCCTATGACATCCGCAGTTGTCAGACAAAAACGCTTGCCGTGAGGATTCTTCAGGGCTACGAAATAACCAAGACAAAGTGTACGCACTGTGGTGTCCCCTTGATGGAATACAAAGGCAATGTTTCTTGTGTCATTTGCCCTAAGCTGGTGGATACAATAGAAGAATATGAGGAAGATGGTGGAGTAGAAATTATCAATAACTTGCTCAGTGGATCTATGCTCGGGAGCATGTCTTCTTCTTCGTTGCATCAAAGTTTAGAAGAATTGGACGACATTGATTATAACTCCAACGCCGATGTTATGAAATCATCCTACTCAATTGAAAGTGAGGTGGAACAGTTGCCTTCCGACGAAGAGCAGCCACTTGCAACATCACAAGCAGAAAGTGTACCTAAAACAGAGCGAGACACTGAAACAGTGCGAGAGGAAGTGCCTGCACCGCCCGCCAAAGAGGCAAAGAAAGATCGTAATAACAAGAATGTGCTTTTCATGAAAATGATTGAAGAGATGGCGCAGAAGAAGAAGAAGGATGCCAGCGTTAGCCAGGAGCCTCCAGCCTTGAAGAGCCCTTCAAATGACAGAAAGAATGCAAGCCAAGCCGCACCCCTGCTTGCTTGTGAAAGCCCCAAAGTTGCTACAAAGCGTATGAGCATCAACAATATTGTAGGCGATGAGTCTGCGAAGAGTTGCTACATGCCTGCTTGGGAGAGCAAGATGAAGTCAGGAACAGAGAGAGACTTGGAAGGAAAAATCAAGACGATGGCTTGTGCAGACAAGGACGTAGAAAGCAGTGATAATACGGTTGTGAAAACAAGCGATGACTCCCGGGATGATCAAGATGATATCTTTTTCAGAGAAATTCGAGAAAAGGCGGCGAATAAACAGAAGGTAGATCCATTTTCGATACGTACTTATGACAATGCGACTGGTGATTTGCAATCAACCCGAGCCAGGCCAGAGAGTTTTGAATCAGAGGAGGATGTTGGCGAAAAGGAATTCAGGCTACAGCAACAGCGTTATAGAAGTGCCAAGATGAGAAAAATGGAAGAGAAGATGTTGATGGAATCCATGACTAATCATGGAAAGAGCACTCAACCAATTTCTGCTGCACCTCTCGATGAAATGAAAGCGTTGACTGTAAAGTTTATGAAAGAAGAGAGAGTGCCTGAACCATTTGATGAAAGTAAGGCACAATCTCCACTAATAACTGATGACAAGGAAGCCGGAAAGGAGCCGGAAGCATACACAGACAAGCTTCTGACTAGCACCAATAAAGTGCTTGGTGAGACCAAACTTCACCTATCAAAGAAGAATCACCTATCAAAGGAGAAGAAACAAAGTCAAGCGGAGATCGAGAAGGTATCAAATTCATCTGACTCCATTGCAGAAAGTATGAAACAGCACTCAACACGTATTGTTGCGCTAGAAGCAAAGACTCTGCGGAAATATACTAGTGCGGCGCTGGCGACGACTAATCCTAATCCTTCGTCGGCTTCATTGAGGTCACTATCAACCACTGAAAAAGATAAGAGGCAAACGCTTAGAAGCCGTGTTGTCGAACTCGAGGCAGAAGCCCTACGCAAACATAGCGAGGCAGCTTTGGCCGCTCTCCATGCCCGTCAGGCGCTTGACAGGATGACGCAAAATCGCAAGAAAAATATCAGTGACAAGAGTACAGGAGAGAAGAAGCAATCCAAAATTGAAGACTTGTCTATTAGCTCTTCCCTCAGCACGAAAGATGAAACGGCAAGTCATCCATCGCACTCAGTAGAGTCAGCTTCTCTATCTCAATATAGTGAGTATGAGTACCGTCACACAAATGATGATGTTAGCAGGGAGGAAGGATCCATACTCACTCCTACAAGAGAAAGACGTTCCCGTTCAACAGTGAGAGATATCAATCCGCCAGAGTTGAATATTAGCCGTACCCATTCTTCTCAATACCATCGTGAGGAGAGGGAGTATTCGCGCTCTCGGTCTGTGCCCAGAAGTAGGATGCCACCAAATATCATGCTACCAAGCCTACAGTCTGCATCACCGAGACACCATGCATCTTCAAGAAGTCGCGACGGAACTTCCAGGCCCCATCTTATGCCGTACTCTCCACGAACTACTACACCTCGCAAATCTCAGCCTCCTCAACGTCCCTTTTCTCATCGTGCATATTCGCCATCGCCGGATCTCTACAGAAACGGAAGTTCCAATATAGCCCCGTATAAATATCATGGATCTATGACCCCAAGAACTTTTCACGAACAGCAACATTTTGACTTCCATCGAAACCAAGCGGCATCACGAAACTATGAGTCAATGATGTTGGCTTCGAATCAAACAGTTCAAGAGAGGATGATGGACCAACAACAACCGAGAGTGGTTTACTCTGACAACCACTTCCAGCCTGCCATGATGATGAATGGACAGTATCAAGAAAGGGTGATCAATCCGCAAATGGTCCAACAACAGCGATCTAGGGTTGGTTTCCCTCCAGCTCACTTCGATCCTGCTATGCAACACCACTCTCATCTCAATAGTCCCAAAGTTCGATTTACGCATCCTCATCAAACCACACAATTTGATGGGGCGGTAAATGTCCAATATGCAAATCCGATTGAATATGTGCAGGATGTTAGGAATGATTACCCTTCAATGAGATATGACGTTCCATCGACAAGATGGTAGGAGAGAATTGTTTTGACAAGTAACATTAATAAATGAATTTGTGTGTGTAAACCAATCTACTGCGTCAGCATTCTTCAGACTTATACTTCTTTCCCATACTGACATGCATTAGAAGACAGATTGTTTCTGTCAGTGCCCACCATTCCCATTCTTTTATCTATCGAGACTTTACTCCTCCACTCTCCAATCGTTCGATGAGACCATCCACGGCCAAAGTAAATAGTTCACATCGAATCGGCATTTCCAATTCATAAAATGGATCTTTCTGCAGTTGCAATTGTTGTTTGTTGTTGTGTCATTATGTATTCGTTTTTCACAGAATGGAAGCCAAGCGTGTGTGAGCAGGGTGGATTCAACCAACAACAGAAAACAACATACTTATGGCACATGAATACAACATCGTCTTCTTACCAATGCACATTCTGAATATAGGACATATATTTCACGCAATACAGAGTCTAAATCAGCTGTTCCCGGTTCCGCTCTGCACATAATATTGTAATATGTTCGTTCCATTAGTTGAAGAAGTAATGTGAACAAGAAATGCAAAAACACTGTTGTACCATCAACAAAAAACTCACGTAAGGACGAATTTAATGCCTGTTCTCGTTTGCAAACATTTCAGAATAACTCCCCCTCCTTCGATCTCTTCAATACCATCATCTGCACCAGCTAGGACATTTGTTGTGTTGATTGATGTACAGTAGACATAAGGTGAGATGAACATACTTTTATCCGTACAGCTATATAGCACTTTGCAACAACTCAAAGTACAACACATAGACTCTATTCTCACCTGGATTCTTATTCCCCGGTAACTTCACCGGACTGGCCTCGGCAGCAATTGCATGTAATGAATGAAACGTTGAGCCGATCCGTAACCAATCATTGGTATTAATTTTTGGTGCCGATGGACCAAGAGGGCGATGGAGGATGAGACCTCTGAGTATGATATAGAAATGATGAAAGAGTTGTGTGTGAGATTTCAAAATATATAACAGGCAGTGTATGATACGAGAGGAACAGCTGGAGTTGTCCTTACCCCGATTTGTTGACAATGAATAGATGTAGGAACCCCATTTTGTTTATCAACAATGATTATTAGCAAGGTTGTTTATGCTCGCTTGTAGCTTGGTTTCGCGGTGGCAGCAGCAGGATTTGACAGCGGACACTAGATTTCAGGCTGCCAGCTCTAGCAAGAAATCCAGGAGAGTTTGATCTTTGACCTGTCATCTAAATAAAATAACTAGTGTCAACAGGACATAGCCACAACAACGTTTGCACACTACTTCTCACTAATCTTCACTAATTCTGATGGAGGTTGATGCATCTATTCTTGAATCCTTATCGACATCTATCCAACATAACAATAATGAACGAAATTGTCATCCCTGTCATCGAACCCTTAGTGCTCGAGGAAGAGTCAGCCATTGTCTCTGAGACTGATGCAGCTCCACACTCATCTGATGATGAAACCGGCGGCGGCGTGAATATTAATTGGCTCTCTTCGACTCATATTAGAAACCATCATCATAATCACGCATCTGCACCGACAACTACTGTAGCTGCAGCTTCTTTTGCTCAAAATCACGACGATGATGACGAAAATGATTCAGTTGATGAAAATGAAATGAAGGAGGGTGCAGGACCAGAAGATTTTTATTGTTCGAATATGGATGATGAGGATGAGGCATATGTCTATAAACACTTACGAAGTGGGAGGGAGGAGGCTGTGCACGTGAGATATCAACAGCAGCAAGAGCAGAGTGAGGAGCAGCAAATGGCTGATTCCAAATCAATGAATGACTCTTCGAACGATAATTCGAGTGATCAAGCTACAAGTAAGCTTGAATCGGCATCAAATATTAATGGTACGAATGGCGAAGAAGAGTCACAATTACCATCAGCCACAGCAACAACACAAACGAATAGTCTTCAATCCAACAATATGCTGCACCAAGCCCGTCTCCTCAAACCACGCACCTCCGACGCCATCCTATCCTGCCCACGATGCTTTAACGTCGTATGTATGGATTGTCAACAGCATGAACGATATTCAAATCAGTATCGTGCCATGTTTGTTATGAATATTGGAGTCGATTGGACGAAGAAGATGATGTATGATGATGCTATTGGTGGATTGAAGGCTTTTGGTAGTACTGCTGTTGGTAATGGGGGTAGAACCTTGGGAGGAATAATGGAAGAAGGTGATGGTGATGATGATGAAGAAGAAGATGCATTCATGCCAGATAGGATACCACGTGATGACAACATGCAAAGTTCCAATACAACTGAGTCAGCGAAGGAAGCGTATTATTCCGTTCATTGTAGCTATTGTAGATTGGAACTAGCGGCTTTGGATATGGATGATGAGATCTATTACTTTTTTGGTTGCATTGCATCTTCGTAATGGCGCATCATCATCATATTGAGGTACTTAATAAGGCAAGATATGGCATATTCTTTCTATGCGTAACCTAGCTGATCTATTCAATCGATCGAATCGGTTTTCTGTGCTCCCTCTCTTGCCTCTTGGCTTGCCCCTGCCTCGGATGAGCTCGGGCGGATGTTCATGAGGGTAAAATACCCTACTTGTAGATCAACGTCTATGTATCTCTAGAAGATCTCGTCAATCACTTCCACCTCCATCACCATCATCATAATATCTTTCAGGTTGTCAGTGTTCCCTGTGCTCACAGACATACGTCCATCTTTATCCCATTACTGTGTAATAAATATGAAGTCCCTATCCATCGCCGCTATCGCCATCGTGGGCGTCGTCACGCAAATACCGACAGTTACTGCATTCACAACAGTGACGTATTCAACAAGCACTCGCCCATCATCGTCAACACAACTTTATTCAGTCGAAGACATGCGTCAACGCATCAAGAAAGCCGGAGGTGGAATAACTACAGTTGTACCTGGTGATTTAAAGGTGTATGATCCCAATGAACAGGGAATGCTGCAGGGAACGGGGGATCTTGAGGCACGTGTCTCGGCTGGTGCGTCTTTCCCTGGAGAGACTTCATCTTCCGCACCCGAGTCTCCTGTTGTTGTCACGTCGGAGGCTGCGGCACCAAGTGCGACATCTGGGGGAAGTCAATCAAGTACCAAACCCGGTATGACCAACTTGACAAATTTGTTACATTCAGTTCGACCACGAAAGGATGCATATGGTGGAAAATCTCAGTGTTAGGGTAACACCACCACCGTGTCATTGTATTTAGGAGTTGAGAGAGTAGATAGTGTATCTGGAATGTGTGCAGCATCTTATATCTATCAAGAATTGCAAGAACAGATGCTGAGCAAGCGAAAATGAAGAATATGTGGAGATATAATAACTAAGAGGGAATCAACACAAAACTCAATCTAATCTGAGAGCTTTACTTAACAAAAGATGATGATCAAAGCTAGTAGATTTGGAAAACAAACTAATGCGATAACACCTTTGTTTTCAACGCGTTATCTCACGCACGTATAAAGAACAGTTCATTCTTACTTATTGGAAAACAACTGAACATGAAAACTAAGCTAAGGTCTACCACACTCCAGCCAAGCTTGACAGTGCCACCCCTCCCTCACCGCACCCTTGATCAATTCTCTCGATCCTAGCTGAAATTTATAAGAAGAGAGGGAAGTAGATAAGAGCAGGAACCTGAATGACTATCAAAAAGAGGGCTGCATGCTTCGCTACTTACAATAGTAACGATTAGTCTGTCCTTCTTCCTTTTCGCGAAAAAGCCCAGGCAAAAAATATCTTCCAAGTCCTTCCAAGATCCAAAAATCGAACTCGTCGACATCAAGCGGCAGCAATGAGAATGAAAATGCTGATGGCTGCTGGAGAACAATTACTGACCACAAAATCTTATCTCATCAAAGCACCTCCACCAATACTTAATAAAAACAATCATCTAAAAGCAATGACGATACTCAAAAGCTTATCTGCTGCTGCCCTTGTGGCGATTGCAAGCAAACATACCGCTTGCGCATTTGTTCCACAACAAAAGGGTTCTCAATTGACGACCAGGCTCCTGAATCAACTCGATCCTGTTCAAATCAAACAAGCTGGCGCCGGTATTCCCACAGTCGCGTCAGGTGGTCTATTAGTGTTTGATCCGGATGCCCAAGGAAAGCTCCAGGGAACACATGATCTCCAAAGTCGGATCTTGGGCGGAGCTGCCTTTAAACTGGCACCTCCTCAAATCAGTTTGGATGTTCCTCCATTAGATGCTACTGTAGAGGATGCACAGCATTTCCTCGAACATCTTGATGCAGATGGCAACCTTCCCCTCAACTTTGCCAAGCCTCAAGCTCCAGCAAAGGCTACCGTGCTTGGTCGGGCGAAACTCATCACTGATGATGCTCCAGGTGATATCGAACATGTCGTGCTCAAACTACCAGAGGGGTTTCATTACGTAGAAGGTCAGTCTCTTAGCGTCATTCCGCCAGGAGTAGATCCAAAGAATGGACGAAAGAATAAGCCGCGACTTTATTCCATTGCTTCTACTCGTTACGGAGATTTGTTGGATGGAAACACAATCAGTCTCTGCGTTCGTCGTGCCGAGTTCATTGAACCAGATGGCACCAAAGACCCAGCTAAGCAAGGTGTTTGTTCTAACTTTCTCTGTGATGTCAAGGCTGGAGATGAAGTTGATGTGGCTGGTCCAGTTGGAAAAACGATGCTTCTTCCTGAAGACCCTAATAAGGACATCATCATGATTGCTACTGGTACGGGCATCGCTCCATTCCGCGGATTCCTTCATAGATTGTTTATGGAAAATACTCTTGCAAAGCACATGTTTGGAGGAAATGCTTGGCTTGTATTAGGAGTACCTGTAAGTGGAGGTTTGTTGTATAAGGAGGAGTTTGATTGTATGCAAAGGACTTCTTCCCCTGGAAAGCTCAAGATTGATTACGCCATCTCAAGGGAAATGACAAACTCCATCGACGGTGGTAAGCTCTATGTCCAGCATGTAATTGCTCAAAATGGTAAAGAGCTATTCGATCGCTTAGACGCTGGAGCACATGTGTACTTCTGTGGGTTGAAGGGGATGATGCCACCCATTCTTGATACACTAGATGAGGTAGCCAAAAGTCAGGGCTGCGTTTGGTCAGAAAAGTTGAGCGAGTTGAAAAAGAATAACCAGTGGCACGTTGAGGTGTATTAGACTACTTCAGTAATTTAGTTTATGATTGCATGTAGTGCCGAACTGTGCAGAACATGAACGGTGTTGATGGTAGGTAGTTGTATGACCAGTCGCACGAAATGTTAGACTAATCGTCATGATGTATAATTATCTACATTATTTTATCTAGCATAGTGTTTATTGGAGCAATCTGTATTTCAAGGAACCTTTTCCACTCGTCAATACTACGTATATAAACTTTCATTATTATGTGTCTCTTCAAGGTGAATCCTTGAGTGTAGGCACTTTTCCCCTTGATTTGAATTGAACAATACCTCCACCGGGCCGAAGTGAAACATTCTTAAGCATTTAGGCGGCGCGAAGTAAAGGTTCTGACGGCGACTGGCTGGCACCTTCATTGGTATTGCCTTCGTTACTTGCGTCAAGCTGGGGCGGCGCAGTCGATAATAGGCTTGGATTCAAACTAGAGTCAGAAACAGCACGAGCTCCATCTGTAGCTTGCAACATATTGAAGCCATTCATGTTCATGCCGTTGATATTTGATGCCATAGCAACGAGCTGTTGGGTGGGCATTTTGTTGAGTAGTTCCCGACTGAGCTGGTTGTTGGGGTTCCAGTTGCCTGTTTGGTAGCCCTGGAACATTTGAGGCCGCATCATCATTTGAGGATGCATCATCATTTGAGACTGCAGCATTTGAGAATGCAACAATTGGGGATGGGTTGATGCAGCCTCTGGTACGATCGAAGTGTTATAGGGGATCATGTTGCTCATTTGACCAGGTCCCTGCATGTTGCTATAATAAGCGGCGGACGGTAACCCGCCTCCAGTTACCAAGTTTGCTCGTAGAGCTTCGGGAGGTCCTTTCAAACCAGTCAAGAATGATGCTCCTTGCGTGATATCACCTGTCTGCGGTTTGGTGTCTGTGCCTTGGATTTTGAAGTCATGATTATGGTTGGATGATGTCACGGTTGAGCTCTGTTGAGATGAGGATAAATCTGAGAGCTGCTTCTTGAGAGAACGCCTCTTGATCTCTGTCCTTTGTATCATTTGGAGCTCTTCCACTTTTCCACGCTTGAAGTATCGGTGATAGTACGTTTCCCCCACGGAGTTGGGGCCACGTAGCTCACGTTTAAACCCCCACAGGTTCAACTGGCGGGTCTGATGAGGCGAGTGTACGGAACAATGCAATCATTAGGGCGTTAGATCAAGATAATGCAGGATTAGCATGAAAACATTGGAAGGGGATGGTGGCAACGCCTGAACTTACGAACGATCGCCACTTCTTGTGATCGAAAAAATGGGGGATGATGTGTTCTACCATCGCTTCTCTATCGTGAACCACAAACGCATGTCCCGACGCAGACCAAGTAAGAGCGGAGCTGAACTCGGAGGAGGAGGCCCACTCGAGAGTGTGGTACAGCTTGAAGGGGAAAGTCTGTTTGACAGGCTCCATGTCCATCATTGTTGTTGATAACGGTGTGTGATAAGAGAAGATAGTTGTCTGCCGAATGCTCAACGAATTCTTTGTCTCTTTGAGAAGAGAAGAAATGAAAAGCTAATGCACGGCAATGCACTGCCTGTGAGAGGCGGTGAGGCCTTTTTGTCTCGTTGAGGTAGATATGAGGTCTCTAGAGAAAGTAGTTACTAGTTACTACCGAATAAATGTATATACGTGTGGTTCGCCTTGCCAGGAAAAAGGACATGCACTTCCGGAGTTCCGGAGACTTCCGGACCTCGTTGAAGAGAATGGTAGGAGCTAGTATAAATACCACGGACTAAAGGACAATTAAATGTCGTTAGTGTTATTTGAGTGACGTATGGTGTTCTATGTCGAGTCTTCTTTCCCAATACTTTCCCAATACTAAAGGATAACCAGTGCTGCAAGGGCTTGTATCCTAAATACTTATTATATTTTTGGCGAGTTTCAGGAGAAATTCTCATGTACCGCCGCGCCGCGCTAGCCCGCGAAGCGGCTAGTTTAGCGAATGAGTACCTTCTTTGTAAGTAGTTCGGTGGGTTCGCCGCTGCACATAGTAGGGTTCGCATGTATGGTATGTATTCGTCCTCAATCAAGCACAGAGGGTTCGCAAAAGACAGGCTTAATGACGTGGCAGATAAGTAAGCCTCAAGTTTACCTTTTATTACTTTCAGCTTGCACGGCCGCCTAATAAATAGCTGCTTTCTTTTCTTTTCTTTTCTCATCAGTCCCACGCAGGAACTTCGTATCACTCTGGGGGTTCTCCATGATACAACTGGGTGGAGCGGAGTTCGCATCATTATCACGAGAAAAGCTTGCTCTAGGAGCTTCCTCGAAGTTCCTTGAGTTCCTTGAGTTCCTACCTCGGAGTGTTATTTTACAACTCTCAAGTGGGTTGCAGTTCGCAGTTCACAGGCGTGGCAAATACATTTCAATGTGGTAAGTACGAGTCAAGAGTAGTAGGAGTGTCAGGTGACATAGCACATCATCGTCATTTGCAAGCTCTCTCTCTGTAGGTAGAGGGGTACAATACAATACCGTTATTATGTACAAGCAATCTCGCTCGGGCGGAGTTCGTTCCTCATGCCAATAAGTAGCTGTGTTGTCAGATACAAGAGTCATCCAAAGTTGATTAGGCGACCATATAAAAGTAGTCAATAAGTAGCACTTAAGACACTCCGTCATCCTATGAGATTGCAGTCGACCGAAAATCAGGAGGTGAACTTGCCATGCATTATGTATACTACCTATGTAGGGCTATCATACAATACATAAGTATAAACATCGTAACTTGTACGTGACTTGTTAACCCAGCTAAGAGGGCTACTTCCATTCCTACCTCACACCCAACTAAGAAAATAGAACCTGAGTTACTAGGGATAGATCTCATTCTCATTGACCCCTTTCTCGCCTCTATTTATCATTATTGTACTTACTATTTCATAACTGCTCTGAAATATGAAATAATTAGACGCTTGTCCTGCTAACTCGAACTACAGTGCAAATATTACCAAGGTACTCTCTATTCTCAGTACAAAAAGGTTTAATAACAAATACAATACATCTTCTATATCTTGAGCAAGCCGAGTTGTTCATTCAATTCATCCGCGCCATTCTGTTTTCCACCCATTTCCAACAGGTGAGGCATGTGCCTAATTATATCACGCATGGTCCCAACATCACATCTCGTGGATATAAACCCCAGCAAATGCGGCATCACCGCTATCTGCATACATAAAAATGATTGATGTTGAAGCTTTACACTGTGTTTCTTCTGCAAGTACCGATGAATCTTCTTGGTAACGGCCTCCTTCTTCGAGCGGCTTCTCAAGTTGGCAGCTAAAGAATGGAAGCAATCGTTCATTACAGCTTTTCCAAACACAGATCGAGGACTAGAACTGAAGAACGATTGTATTGTGTGGTTCGAATCTTCTAGTGCATCAAAACTTGAGTCATCATAAATGCTATTGCGGAGTGCCCTCTGTCCAGAAACCGATAATTGATTATCGTCCAAAACTAGCTCCTTCAATGTGTTATTTGTTCGAAGGGCAATTGCAAATGCGATGGCACCATCATCCCCAATGGCATTACCAGAAAGATCAATGTGCTCCAACGTTTTGTTTCCAGCTAAATTTTCTGCAAGAGATATTGCCGTGGTCGGTCCAAGCGAGCACCCTCGAAATCCTAATTTGTTAATCATTGGCATCAATTCGATAGTTTCACCTATTCTCATTGCATAATAATTAGAACATACCACCCGTCGACTCGTATTTGAGCTAGCTGCTAACGGCCAAATGCCTATTTCAATAACCTTGGTTTCTGTCAATGCGGACAACACCATATCAATATGATCCGAATCATACTCATCATTTCCAAAACACACGTATTTCAGATGGTTATTTCCACGCAACGCATTTGCGAATGATTCCGCATCATCTTCATCTTGACTTAGAATATTGTCAATATGAACTTGTATCACTCTCGGGTCATTTGATTTAATGCGGTGAATCGTTTGCCGGCTGTATGTTGCGAGACCGCCGGGGAAGTTCCTATGGATATCAGCGAAGTTGGCTTGGTTCATCGTGTTCTGCCTGCGGGATGGTTGAATGTGTTGTGTTATATAGTGCAACTATGGTAGCATCCGACACAATAATCAGCAACGGGCAACGATGAGGTTGGTTTAGGTTTTGAAATTGTAAGCGCAAAGCGGTCAATAGATATCTGCTTGTCTATTATTATTCCGGGTAATTTACTAAGTCATTAGTATTCAATAACGGCAACGCAACGTCGATCGCATGGTTGATTTGCTGGCTGTTGGCTGCTGCATCCAACATGGGGAGAAACCTTCAAACTAATGTAGAGGCGTAAAATCGCTCAGAAAGGAAATAAATACCGTCATTGGCGATTCTATCACCTGTTTTTTTTTGATGCCGACCTTCCCCAAAAGACCCCCCAACAATACGCGGCTTCGACGTTGTCCATCGGCGGTGCCTTCCTACTCAAGGTTTTGGATACGTATTACTAACACTTCTTCACCACCACTATCACGATGCCGTCAATTGCTGGCAGCATTAGCAGCATTAGCAGCAAAATTAAGGCGGCCACCGGTGACGATGCATCAAGTGCATCGGCATTGTCGTGGAAGGCTGCCGATGACGGCGGATTAGATTGTTCTTCACCCCAAGCGGCAAGCAAAGTTGAGAATGCTGCCAAAGAAGATGGATCGGTAGTTTCATCTGCCTATGCAAAAATGGAGGAAGATAACGCATCAAAGACATCTGCTGTCTCATCATCTTATGTGAACATGGATGTCGTTGATGCCGACGACTGTGTCTCGGTGACATCCAAAGCTTCGATTAGATCCAAATTCTCAGTTCAAAGCTCCAATATTACTCAGATTGCCGCTGCCGTTTTACCCAAGTTGGAAAAGATTCCTTTGACAACCTTCCTCAGTCTTTTCGTTTGGGCTGCTATCCCGGCTGTGATTTACCTCCTTCTCTTTACTCAAATGGGCTTTGGAGAGTCATTCTACTACGCGTTATCTCATCAGTTCGGAGGACACGCATACATTCCAGCTACCATTTTGGCTGGGTATGGTTTCTTATTCTACATTCTCGATATTGATCAATGGAACACTAGGGCTGGTAACGTCTTCCGTGGCCTCAGCATGGCCGCCATGTTTGTGCTCTTTGTCATCCTCATCATGTTGGTTTCCAACAAATTTCCATATGGGGTGATTGCACTATTTGCACTTTTCCAACCACTCTGGCTTCTGTCTGTAAAGACCTTTATTTACAAAAACACGGAAACCCGAATTTATTTGAACTGGCTCGGCGGGCCTCTCATGTTGGCTGCTTTCCTAACTATCATTGGCTTTGTGGTTTGGGTGATGTCGGATTATGTGAATCAGTGGAACCAAGTGACAAAGGTGATGGCTGCAGAGCATACCGAATGCTCTCCCAACTATGCCAACTACCCAAACTGTATGAGTAACGATGGTTTTGGAGGTACATGCTTCCGCGCCAATGAGTATGTGGACCCACCTGTCCTCGTCTTCGAAGCCAATTGTGAATACACATGTGTTCATGTCTACGATGATTGTGCCAATGGATTTGTGTTGTGGAGTGGTCCTATTTTGATGAGTTTGTCGATGATCTTCCTTGGGTCTTTTTGCACATTCTTGCGCACTGGTAAGTTGGAAGTTTGGACCGCGTGTATGTTGTAATGTTTCATTTGGACGCTGTCTAACATTATTCACATTTCTTCTTTCAGAGGGAACAAATGAAACTGAAATCTTCAACTTTGGAAAGATTTGGCTCTTTGTTCTCTGTATCTTGTGGGCATCGGCATCCTTGGCAGGTACTGCTGCCGGAGTGACCACGTCTCTGGCAACCCTGACTTTAGCTTCGTTGGTTGGCTCAGCAGTTTTCATGACAGCAAGTTTCAGCAAGGAGCATCAGGAAAATAGCACCAAGGCCGTGATTGATAGGTTGCGTGAAAAATATTCAAACAGCCTTGATTATCTCCGCAGTGCATTTATTGTCACGTGCCTTCCGTTCATCGCTGTCTACTTCTTGCTCTCTATGGTCAATCAATTTTTCCGAAAGACTGGTTTCAACCCCATTGCCCAGCCTTCCAAGGAAGATGATAGTGATCATGCTAGTCTTCTAACTGTGAAGGGAAAGAAACAGATGAACAGGATGAAGTCTTGGGACAGTGTTCGGGTGATCACTATCGCTATTTATTGGGGTATCTTCTACATGGGGATGCAGGTTGTCGTGGCTCAATTGACAGTTGTCTTCCTAAGTTGGCTCATTGACGCGACTGCTGATTTCGGGTTGGTTGCAGTATCGGGTATTTTGTGTGGAGTTGGTGTAGCGATGTTCCTCCTTCCTCCAGTCCCAGGTGTACCTGTTTACTTGACTCTTGGTATTGTTCTAGCAGCGCAAGGTTACGAAACTCTCGGATGGATGGGATCGATCTCGTATTCCACCGCTGTCGGACTTGTCCTTAAATTGTTCTCTAGTGCAATGCAGCAAAAAGCCATTGGTGAACAACTATCTCACAAAGTCAAGGTGAGGCAGTTCGTCAGCATCAACTCCACGTTGATGAAGTCGATGAGGATTGTACTTGGTGAAAAAGGTCTATCTATCCCTAAAGTGGCGATCTTGATCGGAGGACCTGACTGGCCAACATCCGTCTTGTGTGGAATTATGCGACTGGATCTTTTTCAAATCATTGTTGGGACTATGCCAATCGTCTTCCTTATCTTCCCAACTTGCTTGACCGGTGCACTCATGTTCATGTCTTCTTTGGAGACCGGCAATGGCAATCCTGTCTACCCTTGGGCTGGCTCTGTTACTACCGTGACTGCTTCATTGACTGCAATGGTCCAGTTCGGAAGTATGCTCGTGGCCGCTTACTACTTGGAACAGACTGCTACTCGACGCTCAGAGGAAGCGAAAGCACTTGGAGATGACGAAGAAGTGAAAGCGGCTGATGAGAAAGACGAACACATGAACAAATGTTACAAAGATGTAACTCAATGGGGCATTGTCCCAACGTTGTGGAAAGGAGTTCTCCTTCTCTCCTTGGCGTCCATCATTGCAAGTTGCTACCTTGTTCAATTCTTCTCCGAGTTATGCTTCGTTCAGCACAGTTTGACTGATTCCATTGAAGACAACCTTGGAGGAAATGTTGCGAACATGTTCCTGCCAGTAGGTTGGGTGTCAGTTGGTTTGTTCACTGGATCTATCGTTTTGCTTGGATTGTTTTCGAGATGGGGGAAGAAGAAGGCGAAGCAATTGGCCAATTCAGACTCGTCGGATCCCTTGGTTGATGCTGAGGACCCAGGTATCTTCTGCTAGAGAGAGCCCAATGTGCGGATCACCTTGTCTCTGTAGGGTGTCTTAGGGTTCATTATATGTGTTAAAATAGGTCTATGTAGGCATGTCGTGTTGAAGATTGACATACGAGTTCTGCTTGTTCACGTCTACTCTAGCTTTAATAAATTGTTATTGACATCAAACCTTTCAAATTCTTTCTTATGCTCAGACATACCAAAGCATGAAACAGCAGCACTGAGTGTGATTAATCTGAACTCTCAGCCAGCCAGTCAGTCGGAATATCCTCGCTTTACAATACCACGAATGCCCAAACAATAACATCCTACGAACTGCTTCAAAGAACACATGAATATTGGTTACGCCTAATCAATCACCTCCCACCGAAAAATGTTCTCAAATAGTTCAATAACTGAAGTAATCCCCTTATCCAACCAAGTTTTATCCATCTCACGTCGACGTTGTTGCATCTGTAGAAATTCTTGTGACTTTTTAATTTCAGAAACTTCTTCCTGGTAGGCCTTTTGAAACGCTGTGACTGGAGGAGTGTCATCGCTACCATCAGCTTCATCAGATGATATCTCTTCATCCGTATCTTCTTCTACCGACTGCTCCTCCGAAGTAGTAGCAACAGGTTCTTGCGTCTTGGTAGATTTTCCTTTGCGAAAGCTGATTGCACCTCCTCCTCTTGGCAGGAAGGCGATGTTGGCTTGTGGTGCTAGCGACCATCCTCTAGGCGTCTGTTCTGCTGCTGCCACTGATTGATTGGCTGCTACAGTAGCCTGCAGCAAGAGGACCGCAGCTACTACAGCTCGAAGGAAAGACAACGCCGTCATGATAATCAGTGCAGCAACCGAATTGTGAAGTCCTACCAAAAGATCTTCTTCATATTGACTTTAGCTTGTAGCTTGCTTCTTGACATTTGACATCATGTGACGCTTATCAAATGTCAGCATAGATAATGACCACAACTCATGTCACATCCTCCTTGCCTCCAAAAATCAAAAATCAAAAATCACAAATCAATGAACACAACTTCACCACTACAGCAGCCAAAGTCATGGTAAAGGAAGATCGCTCCGACTGGGTGGCCGTCGCCCCCGAACACACCACCACCACCGAACAGCACATCAAACCAGCCGTCTCAGCCTACCAATTTTTCCAACGCGAACACAGCTCCTCCATCCATCAACAACTCTCATCCTCCGGCAAACCCACCGACGTCGGCGCACTCGGACGGGAGGTGTCGAGCCGCTGGCAAAATCTAACCCCCGTGGAAAGGAAAAAGTATGAAGATTTAGCCGCGCAGGATAAATCGCGGTTCTTGGCGGAGAGTCACAAGCGTGATGTGGAGGCGATGCAGCGTAAGGAGCGGTTGCAGAAGGAACGTGAGACGTTGATTTTAGATGATCAGGGGGAGGGGAGGACGAGGAGATCGAGGATGAAGGAACAGAAAAAGGCGGAGAAGAAACGTGTGAAGAAGCAGGAGAAGAAGAAGGTCAAGGCTGCGTCGAAGAAGAAGAAGGGTAAGAAGGAGAAGAAACGATCTGGTGGTGGGGATGATGATTCGGATTATCAAGATGATAACGATAGTGATAGCTCATCCTCGAGTTATCAAGATGACTCCTCATCTGCCTCATCATCGTCATCATCATCTGATTCTTCATCCGATTCCGAAGACTCCTACAAAAAGAAGGCCCCCAAACGACCAGTCAAAGTCTCCCAAGCCGTCCTCCAACGACGTGAACAAGCCAAGCAAGAAAAGTTGGAAAAGGAAAAATACATTGAGCAACGCCAATCCAATGTCAGATCCGAACGTGCCGAGCAGGCCAAGCGAAGGTTGGAATACCTATTAAAGCAAAGTGATATCTTTAGTCATTTTGGGAATGTCAAACAGGAAAAGGCACGGTTAGGATTGTCAAGTAGTGCTGCGGCGACATCGTCCCAGTTGGAGTCGAAATCAACTGCTGCGATGTCGTCATCGGGTGAGAATAAGGCTATTGTTCGAAAGCCCAGTGGTACTCTTGGAGAGAAGGTGAATGATTATCAAGATGAAGAGGAGCGAGAGGAGGCGGATGAACATGATGCTACGTTTTTGACTGCGCAGCCTTCCACTTTGGGAGGTGGGAAGATGAGGCAATATCAATTGGAGGGACTGAATTGGATGATTCGTTTGCAGGAGAATGGGGTCAATGGGATCTTGGCGGATGAGGTGAGTGAGATACACATATTTGTATTGTTAGTTGCAGCTGCACAAGTATGATCATTTGTTCGTTTGTATGTATGTTTGTTTGTTATTGACATTACATTAACGCATTCTTCTTCGTCATCTAATTATATTATGCAAACAACTCATGTTTAACTACAGATGGGCTTAGGAAAGGTGCGTAGGGCGATTTTTATGCGACTTTATCCATGCCTCCCTCTAGTTATGTTTTTTTTTCTCGTTGAAACTAACACTTGTTGTGCACACTTTGCTTTGTTTAATGCATACAGACTATGCAATCCGTTTCAATCCTAGTTTACATGCTGGAGTACAAGAAAGATACGGGGCCACATCTCATCATTGTACCCAAGTCTACGCTTAGTAACTGGATGAACGAATTAGCATTCTGGGGCCCTACTCTAAAGGCGGTAAAATTCCACGGTACCAAAGACGAGCGTTTAGAAATGGCTGAGAATGTCTTACAACCGGGCCAACGAGATGAAGAGCGCAAATGGAATGTCGTCGTTACCACCTACGAGATTTGCAACCTTGAACGAAACGTGTTGAACAAATTTGCGTGGTCGTATCTTATTATTGATGAAGCACATCGTCTCAAGAACGAGGCGTCGACATTCTCCCGGATTGTTCGTACCCTTGAAACGCGATTCAGATTGCTGCTGTCAGGAACGCCTTTACAGAATAATTTGCATGAATTATGGGCCCTGTTGAACTTTTTAGTTCCGGACGTGTTTGCCTCAGCAGAACAATTTGATGAGTGGTTCAACCTTGACATTGATGATGCCCAAGAGAAGAACAAGTTAATCTCTCAGCTGCACAAAATCTTGCGCCCATTCATGCTTCGTCGTCTCAAGGTTGATGTGGAGAAGAGTCTGCCGCCCAAATCAGAAACTATTCTATTTACAGGCATGAGCTCTATGCAAAAGAAGTTATACAGAGACATCTTGATGCGTGATTTGGACACACTAACTGGTAAAGGAGGGAATGGAAATAGAACGGCGGTGTTGAACATCGTTATGCAATTGAGAAAATGTGCCGGTCATCCCTATCTGTTTCCAGGAATTGAAGATCGCACTCTCGATCCTCTAGGAGAGCATTTAGTCGAAAACTGTGGAAAGATGGTATTGCTTGATAAACTCCTTCTACGTCTGAAAGAGCGTGGACATCGTGTGCTACTGTTTACTCAGATGACTCGTATTTTGGACATCTTGGAGGATTATATGCACATGCGTGGCTTTCAGTACTGCCGTATTGATGGTAACACTACGTATGAAGATCGTGAAGAGCGTATTGACTCCTACAACAAGCCTGACTCAGAGAAGTTCCTTTTCTTGCTTTCGACGAGAGCTGGTGGTCTCGGTATCAATCTACAGACAGCTGATGTAGTCATATTGTTTGATTCAGATTGGAATCCCCAGGCTGACTTGTAAGTGTTCTAGTCGGTTACTACGTATTGTTTGCTGTAAACACGCCTCTTGGTTTTGACTAATCATTTGCTTCATTCTTTTCATAGGCAAGCGCAAGATCGTGCTCATCGTATCGGACAAAAGAGACAAGTTCAGGTCTTTCGTCTTGTCACAGAGGACACGATCGAACAGAAAATTGTGGAGCGTGCACAGCAGAAACTCAAACTAGATGCTATGGTCGTCCAACAAGGTCGTCTAAAAGATCAGGACAATAAGCTTTCTCGTGACGAGCTGCTAGAGGCAATTCGATTCGGTGCTGATAAAATATTCAAATCGAAGGATTCGTCCATTACTGATGACGATGTAAGTACCTCACCACTCAGTTGACATGCTGATCAACAAATCTGTCAACTTACCTTCATTCACTTTATCTTTTAGATTGACTTGATTTTAGATGCCGGAAAGAAGAAGACGCAAGATCTTAACGACAAGCTTCAGGAAGCACAAAAGGGTGATATGCTCGATTTCAAGCTTGACGGCGGGATATCTGCGCAGATGTTTGAGGGTGTTGACTACTCAGATGCAAAAACGGCACAATTTCAAGAGGATATCTTGGGCATGATTGACATGGGTAAGCGCGAGCGTAGAACTGTTGCGTACAATGAGAATCAGCTGTACATGCAGCAAATGGCTCAACAAGGGGCTACTCAACCCAAGAAGAAGAAACAAAAGAAAGAAATTAAGTTGCCTAGGACGATGCGACTACCACGACTGGAAGAGTGGCAAATGTTTGATCGCACAGCTTTGAACGCAATACAGGAGGCAGAAGAACAAGCATTTCGGGCACTGCCCAATGATGTCCAGCTTTTAGCTTGCGGTATGAAGGTTGAAAAATCTGCGGAAGAAGCGAAGCAATCCGATGAAGAACAAAAAAGTGAAGACGGGCCGAAAGACGGCGAGGATACAAAGGCGGAAGATGGGAAGGCGGCATCGGAAGTGAAGAAGGATGATAACAAAGAAGATGATATTGATCTTGAAGAAACTCTATCTAAGTTGATAACCGACGAGCAAAAGGCAGAAAAGGCTCGACTCCTTGCAGAAGGATTCTCCGATTGGAGCAGGCTGCATTATTCGGCATTTGTGAAGGCCAGTGCCAAATACAGAAGAACAAATTACGTCAAGATTGCAAATGAGGTGGGCAAGCCCGTGAGTGCCATCCAAACTTACTCGGAGGCTTTCTTTGACGAAGATTTTGGGAAGAAGCGCTTCTCCGAACATGAATACGACCGCATTGTAAAAATCATCGAGAAGGGAGAGAAGAGGATAGATGATACGAAAGGACTTCAGAGAGGAACAAGAGTATTGATATCATTGTTTGAGAATCCTTGGGTTGAGTTGCAATTTACCCACTACAATATGAAGGATATTAATAAGGACAAGAAATTCACACCTCAAGAAGACAGATTCTTGCTCTGCTGGGCACACAAGTATGGCTACGGTCAATGGGAAGCAATCAAGTTTGCTATCCGTCGAAGCAACCACTTCAGGTTTGATTACTTCTTCAAGAGTCTTACAGTCGATGCGATCGGTCGCAGATGTGAACAGCTAATGAGAGCTGCCGAGAAAGAAGTCGAGGCCATGGAAAAATTGGCCATTGAGGAGGCGGAGAAGGAAGGGCGCACATTAACGCCTGGTGAGATTAAGCTCCCCATGTTCAAAGAGAGCCAGGCCAAGAAACGGGCAGAGCAGCAAAAGAAATTTCTGGAAGAGAGGGCAACGCTTGAGCAGAATGTGGTTGACATCGACGAGCAAATAATGCAAATTCAGAAAGCGTTGCGTGATCTCGAAGGTAATCAAACCATTGACACATTCTTTAAGGCCAAGGCAAGCACAGAAATTCCGGAGAAGTTGGTTGGAGAACTGGCCAACATCATTGCTAGAATGAGATCACAAAGCATGGTGGCCATCACAGAGGAGTTCTTATCGAAATTTCCCGGCAAAGGAAGCAAAAAGTCCATCGGTCAAAAGATTGAAGCCATTGGTGTGAAGGAGAAACGTGCAGAGGAAGGTGATACTGCTCCATATTGGTACTTGCGTCAAGAGAAGGACCACCTTCTCACAAAGGCAACCAAAGCTCATGTTAAAGACTCGCGAGAAGCTCGTCTTGCGGCTGCCGCTGAGAAGAGCAAGAAGCGAAAGGCTGATGAGGATGCGGGGGGAGGAAATACCAATGGCGCAATTGGGCCCGAGGGAGATTTTGTTGAGTTTCCTGAATACGATGGGGAGGAAGAACCTCATGAAAACAAGAAAGCATTCACACTATTCTGCAAAGCCACCCGAAGAGAGGTGAAGAATTCGTTGAGCCCATCGTCTCGGAAGAACAAAGATCGTGTCAATGGTATGTTGAAAGATAGGTGGTATGCTCTCACCGATGATGAGAAACAAGTATGGAAAGGGTGGGAGGTTTGGGATGCGAAGCGGTATGAGTATCAATCTGGTATTTATGAGGGACGAAATCAAAAGAAGACCAAAAGCAGCAACTCTCCCAGTAAAGCGGATGGTCCTTCAATACCAAAGAAATCAATTCCCAAGAAAGCCAGGAAGGATAGCTTAGGTGATGGTCTTTCAATACCGAAGAAGAGGAAGTCGTAAAATAAACATTAGCATTTAAAGCAAGTTACAATCGGCAAGGAAGTTAAAGTATTCATTGCAAACATAGAGAGATGGACATAGAGTAAATGAGGTAATCAAAAATTGCTCTACTGTTATATCAAATCACAATAAATTTATCAATCTAAACATCATCATCCAACTTCAACACCAAATGCTCCTCCCCCTCCTTAAACGCAGGCTTTCCAAGATAAGGACACCCAGCACAACGAAATGCATCACCCTTGGCACAATTCCCACAAGCACTGCTCTTGGGAGTAGGGTCCGCCGTCTTCTTTTCCTCATCGGCCTCCCTCTCTGCCCTGCCACAGGTGCAATCATCACATGCCTTACGTCCACCACAATCATCTGCTGCGGCCTTGGCACGTGCCTCCATGTCAATTGTGGGGGGAGGTGCGAGCATTCCCGAATTACCACTGTTTAATAACAAATCATCTTCATCTATTTGATCATCATCGTCGTCATCATCATTCAAATTTAAAGTAACCTTGGACTTCTTCGCACCAAGATTTAATCTCATGGGAGCGGAAGAAGCCGCAGGAGGTGCAGCTGCCTTTTGAGCGGTAAAGACACGTCCTCCGTCCTTTTGACGTTGTTCTGATTGTGTCTTGAGACCAGCTAGTACAAATGATGTCATGATGATGCCCCAATCCATACTAGTTTTATTATTAGTTGATGCTGCCCCATCTGCAGCTGACATTACGACATGGACAGAAATGCTCCCATTGGGAATTAGATATGGAACTAATGACGCTAGAGCTAGAGAATCGTAATGAGTGAGAAGTTCATCGTATTGGAGATGGATGGAGATGGAGGAGAGGGCTTCGCTTTTCATGCTCGAGAGGCAGTTTGGTAAGGATTCTTTGGTTGAAGCTTGGATTACCGTGACGCTGCTTCCCGTGTTGGATGAGGCATCTGCAGGGGCGTAGCTGCCGATGTGAATGGCGGCGGTGGATGTCATGATGGTGAATACTTGAGGCTAGTACAATAGTGTATTGCAGATTACTATCGAAGGATAAATGAAGAGGGAAATGGGCAAATGAAACTGGGCTGGAAATGGGTACAATATGGGATTTTTGATTTTTTGTAGGAGGGGAAGGAAAAAGAGAGGGGATAACTGATCAAGAGTTGCATTGCAGGCTTCATTCCGCTCTCGATCCATCTCATACGAGTCAAGAAGGAAGAAGCAACCTGAATAGGAAGGAGGAAGTCTCAACAAGATTGTAGAAGTTGTGTTTATGCATCTTACCGCCCCCAGCGGCTTGAAAGAGAGTGAAGGTGAAAGAAGGGCAAATCAAGTTGTTAGTCGCATAAAGGTAAAAGTAAAAGCGATGCTATGAGCTGTAATTGCTAGATGTTGAAGTGCAACTTCTCAAACTGCGAGGCCCCTTTCACTGAGATCAATGCTTTCTTCAAGCATAGAGAAGCCTAACCAGTCTTTCCATGTTTCGACTAATCTCTTCCGTATCCAGCTTGGCCTAACTTCGCTCTTGAAAAGTGCCCCAACTATTTCCCAGCTAGTAAGCCACCCTAAAGATATGGATAGAACATAGTACCACCTAGACAGACCCAAGCACAAGCCAATCTTCGTTAGCACTACTCCTAGCAAGCCAAAAATCCACCCCATCAGCACATAGAGGGCAAAATGCCACCTAGGAATACTGCTCGGCCGATCCAGTTTCTGCTCTTCGTATGAGAGACCAATCACTGGGATCACAACGTAAGGGCTTTCCGACTGGTCTCTTCTTGTATAGTTCTCCACTTCTTGAGGAGAAGCTTGACAGCATGATCGGCATCCCAGATTGCTGAAATTGCACTAAGGCAAATGAGAATGCCTATGATTGGAATAACAATCAACAACCAGAATCCATTATCCCAGCCTACTTTTTCGCTTATCACAGCTGCAAACGAAAGCCATAAAAAGCCTTCAATGTTTGCAAACCATGTGATTCTATTATGCCGCAAACAGTTCTCCTGCGAAACGAGAGTTTGGATTCGCTCGGATGCGAATTTGACTACGCGGCAGCCATGGCAGCAGCCATAGCAACTGCCTGGTTACTGGTTTTCGATATCGTTGTTACTCATGGTTCGAGTTATTGCGAGCGTTTGTACACTAGAACTAGATGATGTCTTCTGCATGATTTTGAGTTCGGTGTCCTGTCCAGGAATGCGAACTCTAGTTGCATGTATTGGCCAGAATACATATCTCCTTCACAAGACATCAGAACAATAACTTCGCGAAAAGAGAAACATATTGATTGGTAGAGGTAGGTGGTGGGACATCTCATAGCCAACATAAGTAGCAATCGAACTTTATGAATTAACTTTGCCTTATCTCACAGCAGAAAGTTACAATCCATACTTGTTTGCAATCTCTTCATCCGATGCTCCACCAAGCTGCATTGATCGTTTTGTTGCTGCAGTCACTGCCGAAATGGTAGTCGCACGGAAGCCTCCCTTTTCCAATGCTTCAACTCCAGCAATTGTTGTTCCTCCAGGACTTGTCACTTGATCCTTCAACTGTCCCGGATGGGTACCAGTCTTTAACACCATTTCAGCTGCACCTTTTACTGTTTGAGCAGCCAACATTGTGGCCACATTACGAGGCAATCCAGCACGTACTCCACCGTCACTCAGAGCCTCAATGAATTGAAAGACATATGCAGGTCCACTGCCACTCACTCCAGTTACAGCATTAAGGAGATCTTCTTTCACCTCCACAGAAACACCCACGGCATCAAGAAGGGACTTGACAAGTGCTTTGTCTTCTCCAGTAGCCAATGATCCCATCGCAAACCCACACGCAGATTCGCCAACAAGACAGGGTGTGTTGGGCATGACACGAACAACTCTCCTACCCGGAAGAGCCTTCTCGAGTGTTTCCAGTGTAACTCCGGCAGCGATACTAACAATCACGGCGCCAGTATCTGCTCCGTCGGCTATATCCTTACATGCGCCCATAACACAGTTTGGTTTGACGGCAATAAAGATAGCATCGTCTGAATTGGCACAAACGTCAGCGTTCTTATCCGAGGCGTTATATCCCTTTGCTGCGGCCGCATCACGAGATGGACCCCATATGTCAGAGCACCAAACTTGGCTGGGTGTTCGGACTCCCTTTGCGATGATGCCGTCGATGAGGGCGGATGCCATCATTCCGGTGCCGATAAAGCCGATGTTGTGTGCCATTGTTACAGATTAGTAGTATAAATGATGTTTGGGAAGGGTGTAGGAGAGCACTTTTTATGACGAGGAGGAAAAGCTAGCAGAGGAAATAATGATGGGCTGTGGTGAGAGTTCCGATACTAATTCCGACGAAGGTAGAATTGGCGGCTGATTTTGATCTGACACTCGCCTTCGAGTTCCAAGTTCCTGCACGATGGTGACGTTCGTTGCGCCAGTCCTCTCCTTTTCACCGGTGTTTATCGTGCTACGACGATGATGATACTACGTCTGCACCTGCGGCAGCCGTGGCCAGCGCTAGTACTCGTCTTCTTTTCAGTGCTGTTATCAAAAATATGTGTATCGTGTGCATTTTCTACTACCTCCTTGGCACCACCTCCTCTGCAAACCTCGTCTTCTCCACAAGTAGTGTCAGACGCATCAGCTAGATTAGATCCGCTGTTGACGTCGTTCCTCCTTCGTTCGGTACGAAATACAGATGAAGATGAAAGTGATGAAGGCGATGCACCAATAATGGATAAAGATACAACAATATCATCATCTCACATGACATTTTCTGATGCATCTCGTGCAATGATCGGCTTGATAACTTGGGACACTTCTCTGCGAAAAGCTCGAACTCCTCTTATCGACGATTTTGTAAACATCAATCAAAGTGTGTGGCCAGAAGAACCGCTGTTTTCACATTTATGCACTACATTAGCAGAGCTGGGCTTGCCTAGATTGGTGCGTAGGCATCCAGAGATTTTGACTTCGGTGTTACTTGGAGTGGCAAAACTTGTAGTTGAATATACAAAAGCGCAAAGGCAGGGGAAATTGGTCATTGTAGAGGAAAGTATAGAAGACGACGAGAACGAGTTTTTCGAGGACGACTACGTTGCATCGATGGAGGATCATATACTAGAAACGTTTGAATACGAACCACTATCTCATGAAGATTTGGAGAAATTAGCAGATTCTTTGGCTGGTAACTTGGTCAATGAATGGGGAAGTTTAGTTCAAGGAGTATCGTTGCTCGACAAAGTTTTTGGGTATAATCATGGTCTATTGGATGTACAAGGACAAGTTGGGTTCGGGATTGAAGATGGAGTCTGGAAACATTGTGGATGGGAATCGTTGCCTGATCTGCAGCAAAAGCTTTCGTCCATGCCTGAATTACGAGACCTTCTTTCAAGACTAGGTAGACGTCCATCTTCTGAAGGGGAAGATATTCGACGATTCCAACGAAGAAAGCTTTCATATTCAAATGATGATATGATTGGTGTGGAATCTGATCCGTCTAACCCTGCTTCAGTTAATGGCTTGACGACAAGCGGTAGCTTCAGCGCCATGCTACCAAGCGAAGCTGTGTTGTTGAAATCATCTTTTCCCTCCTTGAGATGGTTGTTTCTAGCTAAGAAGGCAGAAGCAAAGCTGCTGTAAGTTTATGCATGTCTATCTATTTGAAATATGTAATAATCATCCACTGGTGTCTCATCGTTTTTTTCTCGCTTACATTGTAGGAGCTACGAACTCTCTGGATGGGCAGATGTTCCTACCTTACCTTTGCAGACAAAACGAAGCGAAAGATTACCATGCTCAGCTGGGGGGCCTTTAGTTATTTGCCTAGATACATCCTGGTCAATGTCTGGAATGCGTGAACAACTATCAAAAGCAGTCGTCCTAGCATCTGTGTCTGCAGCACACTTGCAGAAAAGAGAATGCCGAGTTGTATCCTTTTCGTCCGCGAATAACTCTATCGATAGTGGGACGATAACCTGCGATGCAGAAGGTGTGAGAAGAATGCTCGATTTTTTATCGTACTCATTTGGAGGTGGGACCGATGTGACCGGTGCTTTGAAGTATGCGATGGAAACCCTTGATATGACATCATCGGATCTTCTTTTGGTGACAGATGGAGAGCTTCCGAATCCTCCTGTGTCAACCACGATCTTATCACAGCTTGAAACGCTACGTCATCAAACAGGAATGGAGATTCACGGGCTTTTGGTTGGAAAGAGGGCGAGTCCAGCACTTGATTCCTTGTGCACAGAAGTACATCCATTCTTGGCAGACTATGAAAGTCAAGTAATACCGGTCCGTACCAACAAAATGGCATCACCGACGGCGTTATCGCTTTTTCCAACGAGCAGTAGAATGGGTTACGTAGGTCGATTATCGCCAAGGCGGTATAGTTTTGCCCTTCGAGCGATGAGTAACTCTGATAGCGACCGAACCAATGTGCGTCTATACAAACGAGATAAACGAAGACGATTTGAAGACGACGATGATGATGATATTTGGTCGTATGAAGGAGGCTATGAACCTGAACCTGCAGATACAACTGATCATCGAGAAAGTAAAGACGATGATCCGGTAGAGGTAGATGCATATGTTCTTAGAGTAGAAGATTCTGTTGAGAAAGTACAACATTTGGCATCGACAGAAATAGAAGAACAACGGCAAGTTCTGAAAGAAGAGATCAGCGCAGAATTGAAGCAAAATTCTAGCACTAGACAAATCCTGGCAGAATCAGTATCATTTGTTGGAACTGGGCTTGTGGAACGAGATGTTGAGTCGAGATTGGTAATATTAGCATTGATCTCGCAAGAGCATGTGCTTTTTATAGGCCCACCTGGAACAAGTAAGTCGCAGCTTGGGCGACGGCTGTCTCAGCTGTGTGGTGGGCCCTTCTTTCAGCGGCTTTTTACAAAATTTACCACTCCTGATGAGATCTTCGGCCC
>Ga0209652_1000698_pt1 | contig 28279 bp, 16 predicted proteins | sample SaaInl74LU_5_DNA_FD_184641 | JGI IMG/M metagenome (GOLD analysis project Ga0209652, IMG submission 184641) | Marine microbial communities from expanding oxygen minimum zones in the Saanich Inlet - ESP_74LU_5_DNA (SPAdes) (version 2) | ecosystem: Environmental > Aquatic > Marine > Intertidal zone... | reverse complement strand
CGCGCCCGCCCGTCTCACCTCTGAATTGTCGTCCGCAACCAAACCCTCTCAGACCCGATCGCGCCACCAACGTGCGCCTCAGCGCCGCCGGTGAAGGGGCTTTTAGGGTGAGTGGCCGGGGGCCGCAAGAGGTTTTTTGCAGGTTTCTGACAAATTCGCCCCCTGCCCTCTCTAACCCCTTGTTTGCATAGCTTTGCCGCCAGGCTGCTTAGGGTTTCAGCACAATCAGGCTGGCAGGACAGGCCGCATATCCACCGCCTGGTGCCCTGTTTGGCTGCCCGAGATTCGTAGAATCCCCCTTATCGGCGATACGTCGGCATAATCCCGGCCATGCGCTACGGTCACATGATCGATTCCAACTGGAATATCGTTGGTGGGATCAAAAGTTACCCATCCGCGCTCTGCCCCGCACCAGGCCCGGACCCAAGCGTGCATCGCATCCGCCCCCTCAAGCCGGGGTTGTCCCTTGGGAGGAAGGGTCCGCAGATATCCGCTGACATAGCCCGCCGGGATACCAATCCCCCGCAGGCAGGCGATCATGATATGACTGAAGTCCTGGCACACCCCACGCCGCCGGGCAAAGGCGTCGGCAGCAGGCGTGTCGACGGTCGTTGCCCTTGGATCGAACTTCATATGCGCGTGCAAGGCCCGGCCAATGGCCACCACAGCCTCGGCGGCCGTCATCCCGTCGTGCAGCTGCATCGTGGCGAACTGGGTCATCTGGGCATTGTAGGGAACCCGGGCCGAGGGAGCGGCAAAGTGGACGGGCGAAGAAGGGCCAAGGTCACGGCAGCCCTCGACCTCAGCCGCCAGTGCGCCCAGGGACGTCCCGGCAACAGCCTCACGCGGTGCAAAGTGGCGAAGAACACGCTCTACCCGGCACTGAGCCGTGACGCTGATTGCGCCATGTGGCCTGCGCAAGGCAAATTCAGTGACGCCGTTGCCGAAAAAGTCGGTCCGATCCCGCTTCTCTTCGGGTTCGGGCGATACCGACAGCAGGCTTGCGATCACCCGCTGTTCGCCGGGTATCTCAAGCGGCAGCACCCGGACCACATGACGCCCCCCCCCGACAGGGCTGGTGTAGTCATATCCGATCCGCAGCTTAATATCGTAGATCACCGCAGGCCCCTATTGCAGAAAGGCAGCGCCAAGCGCCGGTGACAGGGCCAGGATATCCGCATTCGCCTTGCGCAGGGCCTTGGCATCCAGAAGCGCGACGGATTGAATCGCGACAGAACTTTGGACGGCCAATGCCTGCCGATCAATGACCGACAACTTTCCCGTCACGTCTGCCTCGGTCAGGTCGGAAAGCCGCTTGCGGATGACATCCAGATGAAAGCGGACTGACCGGGGGTTGGATTCGTCCAACACCAAAAGGTCCAGGACGGTGTCGCGGGTCGTGATCACCGCATAGCGCTGGCGATGTGTCATGATGCTGTCCCCGATCTCGATCGCGAGATCAAGGCCGCCTTCCGGCGCCTCCGGGCCCGTCACGGCTGCCAGAAGGTCCGTCATCATGGCTGCCCGTTCCAATGATCGCCCGATGGTGAGGAACTGCCAGCTGGCCGTGCGGTGCATGTTTTCGTGTACCAACCCCGAGAAACCGGCAATCTTGCGCAGCATCACGCTCATCACCAAGGCAGCATCATTGCCGGGGTCGGCGGTGCGCGCGATCCGGGACATCGACTTTTCCATATCCTTGAGCGCGGCCCAGCCATCTACGCTAAAGCGGTCGCGGATCTGGCTCGCGCTGTTGACGGCCGAGGCAAGAGTATCGCGCACCCCCTTGGGCAAGGCCTCGTCTGCCGTCACACCGTAGCTGGCGAGGCTCTCCCGGATCAGGGCCAATAGCGGCTCTGGCGCCACCTCGTCCAGCCGGCTGTGATAGGCACGGACCATTCGCAACAGTCCCTCTGTCCGCTCCACGTAGCGGCCCAGCCAGAACAGGTTGTCGGCCGCCCGGCTTGGCAACGGGCCCGCCGCGGTCCGCACGAAGGGCGCCGTAGGAGGGGCAAGCATCGAGACAGGTTCGACCGCGCGATCGGCCACCACCCAGACATCGGCCACCGCCCCACCTTCTCGCATGGATATTGCGGTTGTATCCGTCGTCGCTCCAACCCGGGCAAATCCGCCGGGCATGACCTCCCATCCGTCGCGCCCTCGTGCCAGAAAGACCCGGATCGTCATTGGGCGGGGCACCAGGCGATCCTCTTGAAACACCGGGGTCGTTGAAAGGGTTACCAGTTCTTTGGCCATCAGCCCCCCGGCGTTGCGGGTAAGCCAGTCATCCAGCGACTGATCCCCATGCCCTCGCATCTGGCCGCCAATGGCATGGGTTGCCGCGGTCTCGTAGGGCATGCGGGTCGACATTGCCGGCCCGATCATCATGCGGGCCGCATTGGCGCGAACGTGGTCCAGCTCGCTCGATTGACCGCACCACCATGTAGCTACGTTCGGAATGGCGAGCGGCGCGCCTGTCACGGCCCGCGCGATGCGGGGCAGAAAGGCCATCAGGGCCTGTGTCTCAAGAACGCCAACGCCCAGCGCGTTCGCCATCGTCACCTGCCCTTGCCGGATCGCCGACATCAGGCCCGGTGTGCCAAGCTGGCTATCCTCTCGCAGTTCGAGCGGATCGGCCCAGATCCCGTCCATCCGTCGCCACAGGACATCGACCGGCGCCAGCCCCTTGACCGTGCGGACCCACAGGCGGCCATCCTCGACGGTCAGGTCGCCGCCTTCCAACAGCGGCAGGCCAAGGTATCGGGCGATATAGGCCTGTTCGTAATAGGTATCGGTCAAAGGCCCGGGGGTAAGGATACCCGCACTCCCCCCCTCGCTTCCGCGCAGGTGTTCGAGCGCGTCCCGGTAGGCGCGAAAGAACCCGGCCAGCCGATGGACCGGAGTCTTGCGGTAAAGGTCGGGAAAGACGCGCGTCGTCGCAACCCGGTTTTCAAGGGCAAAACCAGCCCCCGAGGGCGCGTCGGTCAAATCCGACAGAACCCACCAACGGCCATCCGGACCGCGCCCGATCTCGAAGGCGATGAAATGCAGGAACCGCCCCGACCGGGGCGTAACCCCGACCATTGGCCGCAACCATTCGGGGTTCTGGGCGACCAAGGCTGCGGGCAAGAGCCCCTCTGCGACAAGCCGGTTCTCGCCATAGAGGTCGGCCACGACATGCTCCAGCAGGTCGGCCCTCTGGACCAGCCCCGCCTTGATGTCGCGCCATTCGGCCTCGGGCAGGATAACGGGGATCGGGCTAAAGGGCCAATCCCGCCCGGACAACGTCGTGTCGCCATAGCGGCGAAAGAACACGCCCGCGTCCGCCAGATGCTGCTCGCCCCGGGCGAAATCATGGGCGATATCGGCAGGGCCAAGCGAGGACAGGTGGTCGATCAGCCCCGCCCAAGCTGGTCGCATGGTGCCGTTCACATCGCTTAGTTCATCGGGAACCCCCGACAAAGGCTCATAACGCGCAAAAAGCGATGCGCTGGCCGTTGCAGAGGCGGGACGGACCGGCATCACATCCCCGGAGGACGCCGCAGATCCAGCGTCATCGGGCATTCCGGATGCGGCGTCTCGCTCACTGGCTCATAGAAGCCGGCAGTATGCCCCATGGGTTCAAACCGGGCCAGCCTGCGGGCCTCGGCCTCGTTGCCGTTGACTGGGAAGGTGTCGTAGTTCCGTCCGCCGGGGTGGGCGACGTGATAGGTGCAACCGCCCAGCGCCCGCCCGGTCCAGGTGTCGTAGATGTCAAAGGTGAGAGGAGCGTCCACCGGTAGGACCGGGTGCAGCGCCAGCGGAGGCTGCCAGGCTTTGTAGCGCACGCCCGCCACGGACACCCCGTTGGTGCCGGTCCTTTGCATCGGCATCCGCCGCTTGTTGCAGGTCACGAAATAGCGATCGGGGTCAGAGGTCGTCAGCTTGGCCTGCAACCGCTCGACCGAGCTGTCGGTATAGCGCACGGTCCCGCCGATGGCCCCGGTCTCGCCCAGCACATGCCAGGGTTCGAGGGCCTGCCGAAGCTCAAGCTTGACGCCTTCGACCTCAACCTCGCCACAGAATGGAAAGCGGAACTCGGCCTGCGCTTCGAACCAGACGGGATCAAGGTCAAAGCCGTGGTCGCCCAGGTCGGTAAGCACATCAAGGAAATCGGCCCAGACGAAATGCGGCAGCATGAACCGGTCGCTGAGTGTTGTGCCCCAGCGGGACAGGTTGCCGGTGAGCGGGCTTTTCCACATCCGCGCGATGATCGCCCTGAGCAACAGTTGCTGGGCAAGGCTCATCCGGGGGTTTGGCGGCATCTCAAAGCCGCGAAACTCCACCAGCCCCAACCGGCCGGTGGGGCCGTCGGGGGAATAAAGCTTGTCGATACAGATCTCGGCCCGGTGGGTGTTGCCCGTCACATCGACCAGAAGGTTACGGAACAGCCGGTCAACGAGCCAGGGTTGGGGCGCCGCCCCCTGCCCCGGGATCGGCACCTGAGACAAGGCAATCTCAAGCTCGTACAGCGAATCCAACCGCGCCTCGTCGATCCGGGGGGCCTGCGAGGTCGGGCCGATGAAGAGGCCCGAGAACAGGTAGGACAGTGACGGGTGACGGTTCCAATGCCGGATCAGGCTGGCAAGCAGGTCGGGCCGCCGCAGGAAAGGGCTGTCACCGGGTGTCACGCCGCCGACGACTACATGGTTTCCGCCCCCAGTGCCGGTGTGCCGGCCGTCAATCATGAACTTGTCGGCGGCGAGACGGATCTGCCGGGCCTCTTCATAGACCGCCTCGGTGATGTCCACACAGTCCTGCCAGTCATGAGCAGGGTGGATGTTGACCTCGATCACGCCCGGATCGGGGGCAACGCGGATAACGTTCAGGCGGGGATCGTTGGGGGGGCCATAGCCTTCGATATGGACCGGCAGGCCCTGGGCGGCGGCGGCGGCCTCGGCGGCGGCGACGAGTTCGAGGTAGTCCTCAACCGCCTCAACCGGCGGCATGAAGATGCACAGACGACCGTCGCGCGGCTCTACGCTGATCGCGGTGCGGACAGTTCCATCGAGATCGCCGATCACCTGTTCGACCCGGTCCTGAACCGGTTCCGACGCGGTGAAGCGTCCCCGCTCTTGCCGGTGCTGCGCCGGGCCCTCGGCCTCGGTCGCAAAATCCGGCAAGGGGCCGCGATCCTCAAATGGGTCCGACGGGATCACATGGGGATAGGCCGCCTCGGGCACATGCGGCAGCGACCCCAGAGGCAAGCGGTAGCCCACCGGGCTGTCACCTGGAACAAGGAACAGGTGACCACGGCGCAGCTTCCACTTTTCTGACGCCCATTTGCCGCCATGGGCGCGGGCCTGCCAGCGCTGAACCGGCAGAACATAGCCCGAGGGTTCGGTCAAACCGCGCCCAAAGACGCGCGCGATCCGGTTCCGCTCTTCCGCGTCCTTGAGCTTGGAATTTTCGGGCGTCACGTTTTCGGGCAGGTTGCCTTCCTTGACGATCCATTCGGCCGGATCCTCAAAGGCGGGCAGGACATTTTCCGAGGGCACGCCAAGGGTTTCGGCCATCGTCTGCAACAGCGCCTCGGCCTGGGCCTTGGTCGCGGCGGCATCGGTCTTTTCGGGGGCAATCAGATCGGGGTTGCGCCAGATCGGCTTTTCATCACGCCGCCAGTACAGACTGAAGGTCCAGCGGGGCAAGGTTTCGCCCGGATACCACTTGCCCTGCCCGTAGTGCAGAAAGCCACCGGGGGCAAAGCGGGCCTGCAACCGGCGAATCAGGGCATCGGCAAAGATGCGTTTGGTGGGGCCCACCGCGCCGGTGTTCCACTCCTCTGCCTCGAAATCGTCGATCGAGACAAACGTCGGCTCGCCCCCCATCGTCAGGCGGACGTCCCCATCGGCCAGCGCCTTGTCGACCTTGTGGCCCAGCGCGTTCAGGGCATCCCAGGAGGCATCCGAGAACGGCTTGGTGATGCGCGGATGTTCGGCCACCCGCGACACCTGCATATCAAAGTCGAACGAAACTTCGGCATAGCTCGCCATGCCCGAGATGGGGGCAGCGTTACGGTAGTGCGGGGTGGCGGACAGCGGAATGTGGCTTTCGCCCGTCAAGAGACCCGACGTCGGGTCAAGGCCGACCCATCCGGCGCCGGGCAGATAAACCTCGCACCAGGCATGGAGGTCGGTAAAGTCGTGGGTTGCCCCGGCAGGCCCGTCAATGGCCACCAGATCAGGCTTGAGCTGGATCAGGTAGCCCGACACGAACCGGGCGGCAAACCCAAGGTGGCGCAGGGCATTGACCAAAAGCCAGCTTGAATCGCGACAAGACCCACGGGCGATGCCAAGTGTCTCTTCCGGGGTCTGCACCCCCGGCTCCAGCCGGATGACATAGCCGATGTCATTCGCGACCTTGGCATTCAGCATGACGATAAAGTCGACGGTGCGCATCGGATCGCGCGGGACGGTCGCAAGAAATTGGACCAGCAACGGACCGGCCGGTTCGCAGTTGCGATAGATGGTCAGATCTTCGGCGATATCCTCGGGATATTCGAAGGGCCAATCCTCGGCCTGCGCCTCGACGAAAAAGTCGAAGGGGTTGTAGACCGTCATGTCGGCGGTCAGATCAACCTCGATCTTCAGTTCGGACACCGGATCGGGAAACACGTAACGGGCCAGCCAGTTGCCATAAAGGTCCTGCTGGTAGTTCACAAAGTGATTGGCCGGCGACACCTTGAGCGAATGGGACAGAACCCGGGTGCGGCTATGCGGAGCCGGCCGCAGGCGGATGACCTGGGGGCCAAGCGTAACAGGACGGTCGTATTTATAGTGCGTCAGGTGATGGATACTTGCGAGGATGGACATGGGGGATGGTGGCCTTCCGAACTGCTTGGTCCCTTGTGTCACACAAGCGCTGGCCAAGCTCTACTGCAATTTGCCCATATATCGTGACAAAGATGGCATTCGGCGCCATTCCGGCCCCCATCGCCCAATGAAATGGCGCAGAGACCCTTCATCGCCCCACGTTGTGGATCAGTTCGGTTTTGCAGCCCAGTTTGAGATACTGCACTGTTTGCCCAAACCACCTTTGATCGGAACAGCAGGCTACAGATCCGGCAGACTCTTGTCCTGGTCGATCTTGTCCACCGCCACCATCCACGGACCTTCCGTCCGGATGGGGTACGGCAAGGACCCGCGCAACCGAGCGTCGACCAAGTGACGCTTGCCGAGGTCAATCCGGCTCTAACGGGCACGAGAGCCGGCCAAAGCGCGATCGGGACCAACCGTGCGCCTGCCGGATCGACCCCCGGGGCCGACCCAGAGCGAGCGCAGGTCATGTTCTAGAATGGCCCGCGTTACCACAAGCAGGCCGTTGGAACCATTTGGTCCGGGGCCTTAGTCCCAGGCGATCCACTTTCCCCAACCCTAGGGCCCTTCGCCCTCCGGGGCCAGATTGAGCCAGTCAAGCTCGGCCGTGGAAAGGGTCAGGCCCATGGCCGGAAGGGTCGTTGCGATCTCGTCCGCGCTGCGCGGGCCGACAAGGGCAAGCGACGGGAACGGTCGCGCCAGCACCCAGGCCAGCGCGATGTTGTTGGCGCTGACACCGTGGTGGGTTGCCAGGACCTCTGCCCGGCGGCGGCGCTCTGCGTTGTCGGGACTGCCAAAACAGGTGTCGGGCGCCGTCTCGGGCGGCAGCCGGTTGCGCAGCGCTTTGGGCAGAAAGTATCCCCGCGCCTGGCTCGACCAGCTGACATGAACCGTGCCGGTTTCAGCAAGGTAGGCCAGCGTGGCGGGATCATGCGAGGTGATGCACCCCGGCCAGACCGCCTGTTCCATCTCCGCCAGCGACAGGTTGTTGTTGAGAAAGCGCATCGGCTCCAACCTATGCGCAGCGGCATAGGCATTGGCCTCGGTCAGACGCGCAACCGACCAGTTGGAGCCGCCAAAGGCCCCGATCCGCCCCGCCCTGTGCAATTGGTTGAGGGCATCGACGAACTCACCCACCGGAACGTTGGGGTTGTCACGATGCATGATATAGACAGGGACCCGATCAAGACCCAGACGCCCCAACGAAATGTCCAGCTGCGCTTCGATCGCGCCGGGCAGGCAATAGGGACTGTGGGCGCCCTTGCCGATCACGACCACCTCATCGGCCACCCCGCGCGAGGCGATCCACTGACCAAACACCTCCTCGTGCTGGCCGCCACCGTAGACAAAGGCGGTATCAAAGGCGTTGCCCCCAGCCTCCATCCAGGCGTCCCAGACGATGGCCCCGCCGGCAATGCCATCCTGATTGTCGCAGCCCATGATCAGCTGGGACATCGGCGTTGCCACCCCCTCGACCGCGATCTTGCGCATGGCGGGCAAGCCCTTTGGCAAAGCCCCCGGCAGACGGCGGGTCTGTGTCGGCTGATCGGCCAGCGTCTTGTAGCCGACCGCCTTCCGCCACCGGTCAAGCGACCGGGCATTGGCAATGCTGTCGGCAGGTGACAGGGCGGGCGCAGGGGCGGACAATGCCCCATCGGCCACGGCGCGGCTGGCCACCTCTGCCTCAAAGGTAAACAGGTGTTCGGGGTGGTTGAGATGCTCAACCCGCGTGCCTGCTTGCGTCGTGACCTCGATCACCGCATCGGACGGGCCCTTGTTGCGCCCCGGCACCCAAGGATCGGGCAGAAGGATGCGCCCTTCCGTCCCGATGACCTCGGCCGAATTGGTCATGTTCCGCGCCACCGCGCAGGCAATCTCGGCGGTGATGCCGCTGGCAAAGCGCAAAAGGCCATAGGCGACTTCGTCCACCCCGGTCGGCCCGATGATGCCGGTTCCGGCAACCTCTTCAGGTTCGGCATAGGTGCCACCCACGGCGACCCCAGCCATAAGGCAGGCCAGCGACATCGGGTAGCCACCGACATCAAGAATGCCACCCCCACCAAGCGCAGGATCGTACAGACGCGACGCGCCATCGCGCGGCGCGGCAAAACCAAAGGCGGTGCGGATATGCGTCACCTTGCCAATGGCCCCCTCCCTGATCAGGGCGACAAGCCGGGCGATCTGCGGGTGGCAGCGGTACATGAAGGCTTCCATGAACAGGACACCTTCCTGCCGGGCGGCGTCGACAATCGTGACAACCTCTGCGGCATTCATACCGGCGGGCTTTTCCACCAGCACAGGTTTACCGGCGCGGATGGCCATAAGGGCAAGCTCTGAATGCCATGGATGCGGGGTCGAGATGTAGACGGCATCGACCTTCGGATCAGCGACCAGGGCGGCGTAGGTGCCGTGGCGGTTGGCCGCTTGAACTCCGTTGCGGTCTCCAAAGGCCTGTCGTCGGTCGGCCGAGCGGCTGGCAATGGCGACAAGCCTGCCAGATGCGGATTCCGACAAACCGTCAGCAAAGTTCTGGGCGATCTGCCCCGGCCCAATGATGCCCCATCCTATCTGCGCCACGGCCTACCCCCCTTGGCTAAATCCACCCCGGGCAAGGCCCGCCTGCTTTGACACTGGCAGGCCCCGACCGGGTCGGCAAGCATGGCGCAGGATGGCCTCAGACGGCGCAGCCAGTTTCGGTCAACGGACCGGCAATGACCGGATACCCCGGGCTGGGGTCGCGGATGACCTGATGAACCCGCGTGATGGAATACATGCAGGCATGGGACACCGAGGCTTCCACCGTTTCGCCCCCGACGTAAATATCGAGCCAGGGCAAACCGTTATACCCGATATGGCAGGGCCCATTCTGAGGCGTGGGGCCATCGCCGCAGACATCCTCGACAATCGCATAGCGGCGCAGTTCGGGGAAATAGAAGCGGGTGCCTGCCGGGAAATCAAGGGTTTGGACCGAGCCCACGATCCGATGGCCGACAGCAAGGGTGATCGGATCCGCATAGGTCCCGATCCCTCCAGCCTGTCGATGGATGACGGGACGGGCGATGGCGGCGGACCCCGGGGGCGTATTGTCCCAGAAACTGTATCCAGTGAGGTAGGCCAGCATCCGGTCCCCGGACAGGTTGGGATTCAGAAAGTCCTCGCCACTCGCGAATGTAAGGGGCTGGCTGCGCGTCACTTCCACGGCGGGCGCGGCACAGGCCACCAAAGCTCCGAAAAGTGTGGTCAAAACACCAATTCTAGATGCTAGCTTCAATGTAGATCCTCTCGGCAAAAGGGTTCCAGATGCCGAGGGTCTATTTTGCGAGAGTTATCCCAACCTTTCGCGACGCCGCAAATTCGGGGTCAAAATACTTTTCAAATTATCAATTAAACATTATCTCAAACCTCCCTACTAAACGGTATAGAAATTTAGCCATTTCCCCGCGTCTTTTCACTAGTTTAGGAAGGATTTTGGGAAATTTTCTCCCAATTTTTTGAACCGCCCCATTGTTTCCAAATTGGAAATGAAATGCAGAACTTCTTGGCAACCGCTTCCAAAATCGACATCAATCTGGACATGTGGTGAGTTGACTCGTGCTCCGGTGGATTGGGAAAATACGGCCCTCAAGACGTCCTTGTTCAGCGGAAAACCCTTGGAAAGCAGCACCTTCCCCTCTACGGCAGACCCGCCGCGTCGCGGCATCACGGCGTCACAGTATGCTCCAACCATTGCCACATTTCTGGTGCATCAGTTGCGCGTTCGTTCATGTCTGCCACGGCTTGCGACCCGCACCAGACGAAGGGTAGTGTATTCGAAGGATGTAATCGTGATGTTCCTTTGCGCCTTGACGCCCAGCGCAGGTCCGCCCCGTTTTGCGGGTAGGATCAGGACGTCTGCCCCCGGGATCGCAGTGCCGTGATCAGCCGGGATCAAAGCCTTTCCTCGAAAACCACCGAGCAAAAACCGGTATTTTCGGACCCCGGCGGTCGGCGAAGCCATACTTTGCGCAACGCCCTTATGACGGTCCTCGTTCTGGGGCTGATATGGGTGAGCTTCTTTAGCTATTCCATCCTGTCCGCCCCGACAAACACCGTCGGAACGGCGAACCGCTCGACGGTCTCCACCGCCTCGTCGTCGCCGCTTTCGGCCAATCAGGTCCAGCGCAATTTTGAACAGGTTTTGAACCCAGAGGCCCAGGTCATCACGGCAAGTGCGACAGCGGTCCCAACGGGCGGTTGTGGTCCGTCGGAAGAGCCTGTGGGCGCCGCGATGGCCGCCTTGCCCGGCACGCCCGGTTTTCAGGTGATGGCCTTTCTGCCCAATGAACCGATCGAATCCTTCTTGTCCCTTCAGCGCAATTGCGCAGATATCGACGTCCTCGTCCCGGACTGGTTCGAGATCCGAAAGGACGACTTTGGCGTTTTTGTCACTGAACGCGACGCCGAGTTGGAAAACACCGTCGCCCAGATCCGTCAGGACACGCGGTCAGCCCCAATGTTTCTGCCGTTGGTCACGCTGGCCTATGACGCCGATGTTGAGGTGTTCGCCACCAGCCTGGCCGAGCCTGAGTTTCGCAGCCGCCTTGTGGGTGACCTGACCCGGGCCTTGCGGGCCTCTGACGCGGTTGGCCTTTGCCTGCAACTTGGCATTTTACCGGCGTCGTCCACGCCTTCGGTCACGGCCTTCATGATCGAATTGTCAGCGGCTCTGCGGCCCTATCAGGCGGCCAGTTGCCTTGTCACGGCGTTTGACGACCCCCTTCTCAAGGTTGACGGCGTGATCGAGGCGACGGACCGGGTCATCGTCAGTGTCTTTGACACCCCCTGGCGCGGCTCTGTCCCGGGGCCGCTTGCCGCAGCGGACTGGTTCGAGACAACCGTGGCCGAATTGACCAGCGATGTCGGGGCGGAAAAGCTGGTCATTTCGATCGGTAACTTTGCCTATGACTGGGTGTCTGGGCGACCGCTCCCCGAACGGCTGAGCTTTGCCACCGCCATGACGCGGATCGCCGATACCGAGGCGGTGTTCGAACTGTCGACACCCGTCCTGAACAGCTACTCTAGCTTTATCGACACGATGGGGCATCGCCATCAGATTTGGATGCTAGACGCGGCTTCTGCCTACAACAGTCTGGCCTTTCTCAAGAAACAGGGGCTGTCCAGCGTGGCGATCAGCAACCTTGGAGAAGAGGATCCGGGCCTCTGGCGCGTGATCGGGCAGTTCGAGGCACCGACCGACGACCTTGCGGACGATTTGCGCGACGTCGTGCTGCCCGACTATGTCGAATACTCGGGCGCGGGGTCGTTCTATCGGCTTGTCTCGGCTGCCGAACCGGGTGTCAGGACGATCACCCGCGACGCCCGGGCAGACCGGATCACTGAACAACGGTTCAGCCTGCCCCCCCGCCCTTTCGCGATGGAACGCTATGGCGAGGCCGAGCCGGGACAGGTCGCGTTGACCTTTGACGACGGTCCCAACGAAGAAGCGACCTCCACCATCCTAGATGCACTGAAAGAAGAGGGCGTGACCGCGACGTTCTTTGTCGTTGGCCGTGCTGCCATGCGGACCCCGGATCTGTTGCGCCGCATGGTCGCCGAGGGGCACACCATTGGCTCGCATACTTTCTTTCACCCCCGGATCAACGAAGTGTCGGACGTCCGCGCCCGGTCCGAGATGAACGCCCTCCAAAGCCTGGTGCAGGGGATCACCGGGAAAGAGGTCACCCTGTTCCGTCCGCCCTATGTTCGCGGGCCGGGCCCATTGACCGGGAACGAGGCGGCCAGCTTTGCCCTTCTGGAGGAAGAAGGCTACCTTGTCGCCGGGTCCGATATCGTCCCACCCGATTGGGCGGGACTTCGGCCGCCCTTCATTGTCGATTTCACCATGGATCGCCTCGCAGGCGGTGACGGCAGCGTCATCGTGATGCACGACGGCCGAAGCGAGGGCGTCTATACGGCAGAGGCGGTACCCCTGCTGATCCAGACCCTTCGGGCCAATGGCTACGAAATCGTGTCCCTCGCCAGCCTTTTGGGAATGACGGACGCCGAGGTGATGCCGGACGCTGACTGGACCGCTAGCGGCTTCAACTTCCTCTCCTTCGGAGCGCTGGGGGCTGTGGACAGGCTGATCGTGGGTGCCTTCTGGATGATCCTGCTGGCTGGGCTGTCCCGCTCCATCCTGTTCCTGATCCTGGCGCAATTGCGTGAACCCCACAAAGGCGGCTTCCAATCGTCCCTGCCCTCTGTGACGATCGTGATCCCTGCCTACAACGAAGAGGTCGTGATCCTCAAAAGCGTACGCAACGCCCTGTCCGTGGACTACCCGAACCTCAAGGTCATTGTGGTCGACGACGGATCGACCGACAGAACGCTCAGGCTGGTTCAGGAAGCCTACGGTGACCACGAAAGCGTCATCATCCTGACCCAGCCCAATCAGGGCAAATGGCGGGCCCTGAACTACGCCTATGAGGTTCTTGATACCGAGATCGCGGTGTGCGTCGATGCCGACACCAATATCGACCCCGGTGCGATCCGGCACATGGTCCAACCTTTTTCCGACCCCACGGTCGGCGCGGTGGCTGGTACTGTCCTAGTCGGCAACAAGAAGGGCCTGCTGACCCGGTTGCAGGCGTTTGAATACTTTGTGTCGCAGAACATCGGGCGCAGGGCGCTTGAACGGATCAACGGCATCATTGTTATCCCCGGTGCCCTGGGCGCCTGGCGCGCCGAGGCGGTGCGGGATGTCGGCCTTTATTCAAACGAGACCCTGACCGAGGATGCGGACCTGACCATCTGGATGCTGCGCGGCGGTTACAGAATGGCCTATGCCGAGGACGCCCTGGCCTATACCGAAGTGCCAGCCGGCGCCGGCGCCTTCCTCAAGCAGCGGTTGCGCTGGTCGCTTGGCAACCTTCAGGTCCTGTGGAAGCACAAAGGGGCCTTTGGCGAAACGGCGCGGTTGCGGCTGTTCTCCCTGTTTGATCTGGGCTTCTTTGGGTATGTCGCACCCCTCATTGCGCCGCTCGTCGACCTGATGTTCCTCTTGTTGGCCATCCAGGCGGGGGCCGCCTATATCTCGGGGGATTGGGCCTATCTGCCGCAAATCCCAAAATATGCCGTCTTTGCGCTGATCGCGATCCCACTTCTGGATCTGTTCGTCGGTCTGGCGGCCTTCCGGTTCGACCGGCGCGAAACCCTCAAGCTGTTGTTGGTGGTGCCCTTCCTGAACCTTTATTTCCGGCAATTGCTGTACATCTCGGTCTACCGCGCCCTGTGGTCCGCCCTGAGCGGCAAGCTGGCAGGCTGGAACAAGCTCAAACGTTTTGGCCTTGCTGCCTCATCGGCGGAGACCTGACCTGATGAACCGCCGCCGTTTCCTGGCATCGCTCTTGCTGAGCGCCTCATCCCTGCCGTTTCTGGATACCGGCGCCCAGGCCGGAGAGGCAACGCTGCGGGTGATCATCGCCCTGACGGACATCGGACCAGCGACCAACCCGGACAGGCTGGCACTGGTGCTGGACGGGTTGACCCAGCGGGCCGTGCCTTTCTCGTGCGTGGTGACGATCCGTGCGCAGGGTCAGTCCCTGTCGCCGCGCCACCCGGTTTCGGCCCTGCTGCGCGATTCGGCGACACGGCATCCCGGCCTCGTCGAACTGATTCCCAAGGTCGAGGGCCTGCACGACATGCGCCCCTTCGCCCAGGCCCGCGCCAGCAGCGAGGCGCGCGCCGAGTTGATCCGGGCCCTGAACCTTGTCACCATGATGACTTGGTCGGATCGTCAGATCGGAACCATCGCGACAGAAGCTGTCGATGACCCGATCGCACCCGGTTCGATCCGTGGCAGCGGCGTCCGCACCGTCCTTGCCCTGTCACGGACCGATGCCCCGATCGTCGCCCGGCAGGCACCGAACGGGGTCCTTGATCTGATGGGCGGCATTCGGTCCTCGTTTGGGGCCGGTCTGCGAGGGTTGCCGCAGAATCCGGATGGGCAGCTCCAGACGGTGGTCCTGTTGTCGGCAAACACCTTCTCGGCCCAGCCCGAACACCAGCTGCGCGCCGATCTTGCCCGCTTTGGCAACATCGCCGGTGGATATGAGCGGCAAGACCGACTTGTCATGTTCCAGATTTCGGACCTTTCCATGCGGATTGATCCGAACTTTGACCGCAAGCTGGCCCTGCATCTGTTCGACGCAGATCCCGAAGACAGTGACGGCGCAGAAGCGATTGAGGAGATGGCAACACTTCTGGAAGAGGCGGGCCTCCCCTTTAGCAGGGGGCAACCGCTGGCCGGGTTTGGTCAGGGCGTCCGTCGCCAGGCCTATTGGATCGGGTTGAAGGCCCCGGCTGCCCCCTCAAGGGAACCGTTGACAAAGATCAACTGGCGACCCGAGCGGAATGGCCGACACGCCTATTGGCATTCCCCTGCGCGGCGCGAGCCGGGTCTGCCCGTCGTCTTGGACTACGGCAACGTGGCCTTCCGGGGCCTGTCTGACATGGGGGACATGCACCTGCCCGTAGCCGCCCATCTGGACCGCGCCATTTCGGCCACGGAAATCCGGGCCTCCGTCGGGCTGGTGGATGATTGCGTCCTGACCATCTCAGCCTCAGGTGCTGCCCGATTGGGGCAGCGCCGGGCGATCCTTGGCGCTTTGACCCAGCTGTCAAAAGACCAGATCACCCGGATCATGCCGCTGGACGAACTGGCGCGGACCATGCTGCCCGACGATACGCTTCTGGCCGATTACCTGCGGACCGAAACCTTCCTGGCAAGCAACGTGCCCTCATCAGTGCGCCGCAAGGACCGTCTGCCCGACGACTGGCGCGAGGATGCACATGTCGCCTGGAGCTACATCGAACGGGCCACGGACCGCAGCACGGGTCTATGTTCCTCGACAACCGCCTTTGCAGGGTCCCGCCAGAACCCGGCCGAATACGTCACCATGTGGGACGTGGGCAGCCACATCAAAGGGCTGATCGGCGCCTGCAAACTGGGCCTGATCGAAACCGATGACTTTGACGCCCGGGTTGCAAAGCTTCTTGGCAGCCTCGGGCAGGCCGCCCGCTCCCGCAACAATCTGCCTCCCGAAGAAATCCGCTACGGATCGACGCGGGGGACCTCAAACTTCAATGCGATCGACACCTGCCGCCTGCTGTCCGGGCTACACGACCTTAGGCTGTATCGCGATCCCGAAGGGCTTGCGACCGATCTGGTTGCAAACCTCGATATCGAACAGATCCTGATCGACGGGCGCTTGAATTCGCGCAAGTCGGGGGAATGGGTATCGGACTATGGATCGACCTATATGGACCATGCCGCCCTTGCCCTGCGGGCCTGGGGGTTAGATGTCGCCTCTCCATATGATGATATCCGGGATCTGAGCACGTCGGACGACCGGATGGCCCTTCTGGCCACCCACGCCCAATTCGGTCCCGTCGCGGCGGAGCCTGCTCTGCTGGAGCTGATCGACTTTGGCGAAAGACCACAGGCCGCCTACCTCGCGGATGTCCTGCTGGCCGCCCAGATCGAAGAGTTTGAGCGGTCGGGCCGCCTACTCTTCCCATCGGAATCGCCCATCGACCGGTCGCCATGGTTCACCTATCAGGGGTTCCGCCTTGCCGCCGAAGGGGATCCCTGGACGGTGCAGACCACCAATACCGACACAGCCTACACGACCGATGACTTTGTCGAGCGGACACGGGCTGGCAGCCCCAAGGCGGCCTACCTTTGGGCCATCCTGCGTCCGCATCCGCATTCGTTCCTATTGCGGGACCTGACGCGCACCATCGGGCGCACCTCTTATGGCTTTGTTTCGGCGATCTATTCCCAGTCGGGCCGCCCGACCGAGAACTATGCCGACATCAACACCAACGGGATCATCCTTCAGGCCATCGCAAGCCTCGCCTGACCGCGCCGAAACATCTGTCACATTGCCGCGTGCAGCGTTGGAAAACCGTTGCACAAGGACCGCTTGACCCTGTAGCCGGTCATGAACGCTGTGCATCAGCACACAGCACCGACAGTCTATTCGGAGAACATGTCCATGCGGCCAACGGCTATCGCCCTTCTCACCCTCAGCCTGAGCAGCCCTGCTTTGGTCCTCGCCGACACCAGCGACGGATCGGCCCTGATCGGGCAGGACTGGGACACCGTCGTCGAGATGGCGCGCGGCGGCGAGGTCAACTGGTTCATGTGGGGCGGATCCGACACCATCAACCGCTATGTCAGTGACTATGTCGGCGGCGTGCTGATGGATGACTACGGCATCACCCTCAACCGGATCGGCCTGACCGACACGACCGAAGCGATCAACATCGTCTTGGGCGAAAAGGAAGCAGGCGTGACGGATGCCGGTGCCGTGGACATGATCTGGATCAACGGCGAAAATTTCCGGACGATGAAGCAGGCGGACCTTGCCTGGTGCGGCTACACCGAGACCCTGCCCAACAACGTACTGGTCGACTGGACCAATCCGGCCATCGCCAATGACTTTGGCGTGCCCGTAGACGGCTGCGAAGTGCCGTGGAACCACGCCCAGTTCGCCTTTGCCTATGACACGGCAAGGACCGAGGCACCGCCCCGTTCGATCCCCGAGCTTCTGGATTGGATCAAGGCCAACCCCGGCCAGTTCACCTACCCCGCCCCGCCCGACTTCAACGGCGCGGTCTTCGTGCGCCACGTCTTTTACCACGCCGCCGGCGGCGTTGAGGGGCTCTTGGGCGACTTTGACCTAGCCCGCTACGACGCCGCTGCCGCCGCGACCTGGGACATCCTGAACGAGATCGAGCCCTTTCTGTGGCGCGAGGGGGCGACGTATCCGACCTCGATCACCCAGCTGAACAACCTGTTCGCCAATCAAGAGGTGGCGTTTACCTTTGACTACGACCCCTCTCAGTTCGGGTTGGGGGTGCAGTCGGGCCAGTATCCTGAAACGGTCATGTCCTACGGCCTGACCGACGGGACCATCGGCAACACCAACTATACCATCATCCCCTTTAACTCTCCCAACAAGGCCGCGGCCCTCGTGCTGCAAAACGTGCTCCTCTCTGCCGAGGCGCAGCTTGAAAAGGCCCTGCCCGAGGTTTGGGGCACCGTTCCGGGGATCGAAGTCGACCGCACCCCGGCCGAGATTCAGGCAGCTTTCGCCGGGATCGAACGGCACCCGTCGGTCGTGGACCCCGCCGAACTGGCGCAAAACGCCTTGCCAGAGTTGCAGGCGGGCTGGATTTCCGCCATCGAACAGGGATGGATCGAGAACGTCGGACGCTAAGGCCCGGATCAGGTCAGCGCGAGGATCACCGCAAAAGGGTGCAAAAGGGCCATGTCTGAGTCCCTCAAGACCGTTCTGCGTCTTGCCCCGGCCCTTGCGGTGATCGGCTTTCTGTTCTTTGGCGGGCTGGTCATGGGGCTGATGCGGTCCGTCAATTACATGCCGGTCATCGGGCTGACGCAGCCGAACCTTGATGCCTATCGCGCTGTCCTGTCGGACCCCGACTTTCTGCGGTCGTTTGGACTGACGCTGCATATTTCGCTGACCTCGACGATCCTGTCGGCGGTGCTGGCGGTGGCCTCGGCCCTGCTTCTGCGGCGCAGTTTTGTGGGCCGTCGGCTGGCCACGTTTCTGTTTCAATTGAACCTGACAGTCCCGCATCTGGTGGGGGCCATCGGCATCCTTTACCTGTTTTCCCAATCGGGCAGCTTTGCCCGGCTGGCCCATGCGGCGGCCCTGATTGATCGGCCGGCGGACTTTCCGGCCCTTGTCTACGATCCCTATGCCATCGGGATCATCCTGCAATACGTCTGGAAAGAAGTCCCCTTTATCGGGGTGATCGTTTTGGCCAACATGCAGGCCATCGGGCAGGACTATGAGGCTGTCGCCCGCAGCTTGGGGGCGACCCGCTGGCAGGCCGTCCGCCATGTCCTTTTTCCCCAGATCTGGCCCGGCGTGCTGTCGGCTTCGGTTATCGTGTTTGCCTTTACCTTCGGCGCCTACGAGATCCCCGCCCTTCTGGGCGCCTCCTACCCTGCCTCCCTGCCGGTGCTGGCCTATCGCAGCTATACCGATGTCGATCTTGCCTCCCGACCCGAGGCGATGGCGATGGCGATGGTCATCGCCCTGATGTCGGCGGCGATGATCCTGGTCTACACCCGCGCCGCGCGACGCAAGGGGGGCCGCTAGATGGACCGCGATCCGGCCATGCTGCGCACTCTACGCGGCCTTGCGGGGCTGGCCCTGATCCTCTGGCTTGTCCTGCCGCTGATTCCGCTGGCGATATGGTCCTTTGCCCGGGGCTGGCGGTTTCCCGACATCCTGCCACAAAGCTGGACCTTGCAGGCCTGGGACTATGCCCTTTCCGATACTTCCGGCGTGCTGGATAGCTTGACGTTGACGATCTGGATCGCCCTCTGCGCGACCGGTCTGTCAATCCTGATCGGGGTTCCGGCGGGACGGGCGCTCGGCCTGTCCAACTTTCGCAGCAAAGGGCTGGTCGAGATGATGATCCTGGCCCCCATCATCGTGCCCGGTATCGCCGTGGCCCTTGGGCTGCACGGGGTGTTCATCGGGCTTGGCCTGACCAACACGACGACCGGGGTGATCCTTGTGCATCTGATCCCCACCCTGCCCTATATGACTCTGGTGATGGCGGGCATCTTTGCCAACTACGACACCACGTTCGAGGATCAGGCCCGCAGCCTTGGCGCCAGCCCCTGGCAGACGTTTCGCCATGTCACCCTGCCCGCCATCCTGCCCGGCATCATCGTCGGGGGGCTTTTCGCCTTTCTTGTATCGTGGAGCCAATACATCCTTACCCTTTTGATCGGCGGGGGACGGGTGATCACCCTGCCGCTTTTGCTGTTCAACTTTGCAGCCTCAGGGCGCAATGACATCGCGGGCGCCATCGGGATGATCTATATTCTGCCCGGCGTTCTGGTCCTAATCCTGACCGCCCGGCACCTGACCGGACGCAACGCGGCTATTGGGGGGCTTGGGCGGCTATGACCGATGTGCGCCTGACCAGCCTGACCAAGACCTATCCCGGCGAGGCGGGGGCGGCGCTGGATGCCCTGACACTCGACATTCCGTCGGGGTCGCTGACCGCCCTTCTAGGCCCCTCTGGCTGCGGCAAGACGACGGCGATGAGGATGATCGCAGGTCTTTTGTCACCCAGCGCTGGCGATGTGACCTTTGACGGACAGTCGGTCCTGAATGATCCGCCCGAGGCGCGGGGGGCGGTCATGGTGTTTCAGAACCACCTGCTGTTTCCCCATCTCAGCGTGACGGACAACGTGGGCTTTGGTCTGCGGATGCGCGGGCGGCCCAAGGCAGAAGTCCGCGACAGGGTGGCCGAGATACTTGGCAGGGTCCGCCTGCCCGACCTTGGGCCGCGCATGCCCTCCGAGCTGTCCGGGGGCCAGCAACAGCGGGTTGCCCTTGCGCGGGCGCTAGTGCTGCGCCCAAAGGTCTTGTTGCTGGACGAGCCGCTGTCGAACCTTGATGCCCATCTGCGACTGGAGATGCGCGATCTGATCCGGGGCTTGCAGCAGGAGATGGGGATCACCACCCTTTTCGTGACCCATGATCAGGAAGAGGCCGTCGTGCTGGCCGACCGGGTGGCCCTCATCCTGAACGGGAAGCTCTGCCAATACGACGTGGCCGAGGCGTTTTATAAACGTCCGGTAAGTGTGGATGTCGCCCGGTTCTTTGGCGGTCAGAACTTTGTGCCGGGGCAATCCGGTGACGGCCTTTTCCGATCCGCCCTTGGGTCGCTCCAGCTGCCCGACGATGCCGCAAAGGGCCCGGGCCTGCTGACCGTCCGACCCGAGGCGGTGCGGTTGGGACCGGCCACCGTCAACGGCCTGACGGCAAAGGTTACGGCGCGCATCTTTCTGGGCACACAGACCCGGCTGAAACTGTCGGTCAACGACGTCCCACTTGAGGCGGTCGTGCCCCCGGACGCCGCCGAAGGGGTAGCGGTTGGCCAAGTGATTGACGTCAACTTGCCGCCCGGCGCACTTTGGGTTCTACCCGATCAGGGCGACAGACGGGCCCCCCAATAACGGAACCGGCCTTGCCCTGTCACCTCACGCAGAAGGCCTTTGTCTTCCATCCAGGTCAGGTTGCGCTGAATGGCGGCGCGGCTGGCACCTGTCGCCTCTTCCGCCATCCGGGCCGAGACGACGGGCCAATCCGCCACCACCTGCAGCAGCCGCGCCGGGGTTCGTCCCGACAGGGGCGCAATGGCCAACGTCGAAGAGGCTTGCCAGGCCTCGAGCGCATCAAGATGGCGCATGGCGGCACGAACGGCATTGGACAAACCATCGTACCACTGGGCCATTCGGGCCGACGGCGGGCCATAGGCGCGCAGCCCCGTGCCGCCGCCTAGGGCAAGCGGTGCAAACACCCCGCCGCCCCGGCTGTCGGACGCGGCAAACCGGGCGGCTGTCACCGCCGCCTCCAGCCGGTCACCCTGGTGGCCAAGCCCGGCAAGAGACCATAGATTAAAGCCAACTGCTGCACGGCTGATCGGATGAAGGTCCGACGCTGCCGACATCATCGCGGTCCAGCCTTCCACCCGGCCCGACAGACGATCATCCCCCTCTGCCGACGCCTCTGATCGACCGAGAAAGCGGATCAGGTCGGTGTCGGGGCGCAGTTGCCCGGTCAGCCGACGCACCGCCCATCCGGTGCGCGCAAGCGCCTGGGCGTCGTCCTGCATCCGGGTCAGGCGCAGGGAAAGCCACAACGACAGTTGATCCAGCCCCACCCTATCCCCCGCCAGCCAGCCGATCTCGACCGCCTCCAATAGGGCGAGGCGTTGGCGCCAACCGTCAGGAACCCGGCCCAACCGGTCGTCCAGTGCCCCCAAGAGGGCCGCCGCCTTGCCCAGCTTTGCGGCATTCTGCGCCTCGGCTCTGATCCAGGGGGTGAGGGTTTCAACCTCGTCAGCCCTTGCGGGTGGATTGGGAGCACTTGTCACGGTCACAGACGGCCCCGGCACTCTTTTCACCGGCACACTTTGCCCCGACTTACTTTGACCCGACTCACTTTGACCAGCATCCTCTTCGATCGGTCCCGGCAGGAACCACAGGTCGGCCTCGTCCGACACATCGGTTTCCGGGGGATCACCCTGTTGTGTATGAGGTGGTGTCATGGTCAAACGCTTTTCCCGGCCGGGTCGGTCACAGGATAGGCCCATCGGTTGGATGGCCCAAGCGGCATTTCCTGAAAAGATCCCATCAGCGCCCGATGAGGGGAAACGATCATTCCCCGAAACACTCGTGAGGGGACCCCCTCAACCTGTGCTGATTTGATTGAGGTGATCCCATCATTTGCTTTGCCCTGGCGGCGCAAAATCCGTTCGGTCAAACCACCGACAAACGACTGGGTGACCGGTTGGGCGACCAAGACCCGTCAACAAGTCGCGGAAACCAAAGGCAGTGGTCAAACCGGATTTCATCTTCGCCAACAAAAGTGGCGCAGCCTGCCGGCTACCGCCGCAAAATGCGTCAGACTGACCGAAAAATTGTCGAGTACCCCTCGGGATAAGGTCTTTGGGGACACCGACCCTTTGCCCCCGCTTGTGACAGCGGGCCCGCCAAAGCAGGATGGCGTTGGTCATATTTGGGAACGCGGCCCAGGGACTGGCCCGACGGACCGACCCGAATGCACAACACGGATGGAGACCCAGCAAGATGCGCGCAGTAGTGATTGAGACGCCAGACGGCAAACCCGGTTCGACCGTCATCCGGGATATGCCTGACCCTGTTGCAGGCCCCGGGCAGGCTCTTGTCGCTATCGAATATGCCGGGCTGAACTATGCTGATCTGATGATGCGCACTGGCATATATCCGCACCCCAAGGGCTATCCCCTGATTGCCGGACTGGAATTGGCCGGCACCGTCGTCGCGGTCGGTGACGGCGTCACGGGCGTCGCCCCCGGCGACCGCGTCGCCGCGTTCAGCGAGGATGCGGGCGCTTTTGCCCAGCTTTGCGCAGTGCCGGTCGAACGGATCATTCATCTGCCTGAGGATATCGGCTTTGATGTGGCAGCGGCGTTCTATGTTCAGGCCCTGACGGCCTGGAACCTTCTTCATACGGTCAGCAAGACGCAACCCGGCGATACGATCCTAATCCACGCCATCGGCGGCGGGGTCGGCCTGTTCCTGACCCAACTGGCCAAAGCCGCCGGGGCAACCGTCATCGGCACCGTCGGCACCGCCGGGAAAGAGGCCCGCGCCCTGGACTATGGGGCCGACCTAGTCATCAACCGGGCCGACGAGGATTTCGTGAGCGCCACCCTCGCCTTTACCGATCGGCGCGGCGTGGACAAGGTTGTCGATTCCACCGGCGCGTCTATCCTTGATCGCAGCTTTGACTGCATCCGAAAGCTGGGACATGTGGTCAGCTACGGCGAGGCCGAGGGCAAGCCCTACGACACCCTGTGGGAACGGCTGGTGCAAAAGTCGCTGACCTTCACCCGGATGCACCTGGGCCACATGGACTACGGTTCCGACGATTGGGCCAAGGGGGTCGCAGCTGTCATCGAAGCAGTGGAGAACGGGACGATCTCAGTCCCGATCGAAGGGGTCTTCACCCTTGATACGATCGAGGACATGTTCGCGGCCCTCGCATCGCGCAAGACGGCGGGCAAGCTGATCCTGAAAGTCGGAGCATAGCAAGCTTGGCAGCACGCCAAACGGTTGCTCAGGCGCAAGACACGCTCCAGTCTCAGCCCCCCGAAAGCGATCGTTGATCACCCCGACGGTCGTTCACAAAACCCGCGTGCCACTTTGGATGCCCAGATGGCCCAGCGCCCGTTCGAACTGGCGTAGCCGGTATGGTCGTCACATCAGACCGCTCCCCTACCTGGCGGCTTGGCAGGTTCCGGCACCGGGGAAAAGCCCTTTTGGCCCAATTGTCTGCAGAACACATGGACCACCGGCCAAGTCCTGTTAGAGTTGCCCGAAGTGCCAGCAAAATGAGACCCGATTGAACGTTCAGAAGGCATATTACGAGATCGTGCGCGACGTGCTTGCCCTGAACATCGGGGAAGGTGCCTTGCCCCAGGGCACCCGGCTTTATGTGGCTGCGGTAGCAGATCGGCTGTCCGTCAGCCGGTCGCCTGTCAAACGCGCGCTGGAGTTATTGTCGGACGAAGGCGTCGTGACCCGGGACGGGGCGCGGGGCTATGTGGTGGGACGAACGGTCGTCGACGATACAAGCCGTCCGAACCTGCACCTTCTGGACCTGCATCTGCCCGGTAATGAGACCGCCGCCCTTGTCGCACCCAGTTGGGAGATGATCGTGCAGAAGGTCGATCAGGAGCTGTTGAACGCCATCCCTTTTGGCATTTACCAAATCTCGGAATCGGGGATCTGCGACCATTTCAAGGTCAGTCGGACGGTCACCCGCGAGGTTCTTGCCCGGCTGCACGACCGGGGAACGATTGCCAAGGACCGGGCTTCGCATTGGATCGCCGGGCCGCTAAGCGCGCGGATGCTGGACGATCTGCACGACATCCGCCAAATCGTAGAACCTGCGGCATTGGACCGGGCCGCCCCTGCCCTTGACCTTGGTATGGTAGCCGCGATGCGCCAGCGGGCCGCCTCGGCGCTCGCCACCGAAGAGACTTTGACCGAGGATATGCTCGACCGGCTGGAAACCGACCTTCACGTTACCTGCCTTAGCCCTTTGCGCAACCTGCGGCTGGCGCAGGTGGTGCGCAATGCGCAGCTGTCCTTTGTCGTGAACCGGCTTTTCGCTACCTACATCGCCCGGCATGACGAAACCGCGATGCTGCTGGAACACCGGCTGGTGCTGGATCATCTGGCGATCCGCGACGGCACCGGGGCGGCGATGGCCCTGCGCCATCACCTGGATGCCGACCATGTCCGGACCCGCGACCGGCTCAAGGTGCTGGCCGTCTTCGGCGACCCGTCGATTGCCCCTTACCTCACAAGGCTGGTCTAGGATGAAGCGCCCCTTGCGTGTCATCGGCAGGAGCGAACTTTTGCCCCTGCCTATCCGGCAAAAGGCCGCAGAAGCGCTCGACTTTCCGGTCGAATTTGAACTGATCGACGGGATCGAAGGGTTGCAGCGGGTCGTGACGCGCCCCGAAAGCTTTGACGTCTACCTGCAATGGCACACGGTCGATCTGATCTGGACCGCCCGCTGCATTCAGGCCATCGACCTTGCCCGCCTCAAGACCGGGCCCGAGATCATGGCCGCGGCCCGGTCCCAATCCGGGGTCAGCAAGGTCATCGACACCGTCTTTGACAAGTTATTCGTGCAGCCCGACGGCACTTTGGCCCGCACTCCGTCGGACCGGCTGTCGATGCTGCCACTAGTGCACGGGGTCGACAGCTTTGGCTATCTGGCCGCCCTGCGCGACGGGCTGGCCCCGAATGAGGCCGCGACCTGGGGCTGGATGCTTGACCCCCGCTGGGCCGGACAGGTCGGCCTGATCGGCGACCCGGTTCTGGGCATCATCGAAGGGGCACTGGCGGTCGAGGCGTCGCGCGGTCTGAGCTTTGAGGACATCGGAAACCTGTCCGTCGAAGAAGTCGACGAGGTCATCGACACCCTGATCCACAAAAAGAAGATCGGCCACTTCAAAGGCGTCTGGTCGCAGGCCGAGGATGCAGTCCGCCTGATCCAGCGGGGCGGCGTGGTCTTGCAGACCATCTTTTCCCCGGCGGCGGCAAAGCTGCGCGGACTGGGCGTGCCCATCGTCATCTCGACCCCGGCGGAAGGCTGCCGGGGCTGGCATTCGGACCTGTGCATTTCGGCCGCGACAGGCGGGGAAACGCTGGATGCGGCCTATGCCTTTCTCAACTGGTGCCAGGACGGATGGGCCGGGGCCTGTTTCGCCCGGCAGGGCTATTACGCGACCTTTCCCGACAGGATCCGGGGGCATCTGCACCCGGATGAGTGGGACTATTGGTACGGCGGCTTTCGCGCCACCCGGCCCCTGCCCGACCCGGAAGGCCACATTTGCGTGCCCACCGGCCATCGCCGCGAAGGCGGGTCGCACCGCGAAAGGATGAGCCGGGCGCGGGTCTGGAACACCTTTATGGACGAACACACCCATGTCGTGCGCCGCTGGCGCGACTTTCTAGAGGCGTGATGACCGCCCCCTAGGCGCGGGCCGCCGCAGTCGCCACGTGATCCACCTTGCCATCAACCAGAACCACCCCGAAATCACGCAAGGCCGTTTCAGCCGGGATCAATTCGTCCACCACGTCCGAGGCGACAGCCTCGGGGTCGCGTTCAAATCCAAGACCATAGCCACCGCCGCAGGGACCAGTTGAAACCAACCGCTCGCCCGCCCGGACCTTGCAATAGGGCACCTTGGAGGGCAGCGCCCTTTCATCCCCGTTGATCCCGCGCAGGGTCAATGAGGCAACATGCCCTTCTGCACCGCCTTCAAAGCCCCAGGGCTTGAAGGCGTGCCCGTCCCCTTCGAGGGAAAAGCCTGCATCGTCGAGGAAGGTAAACTCACGGATCGTCCCGATCCCGCCGCGCCATTCGCCGGGGGCAACCCTGTCTTCGCGCAGCTCGTAGCGATCGACGCGCAGGGGGATATGGCTTTCGATATCTTCAACAGGGTTGTTACGGGTGTTGGCATAGAGCGTATCGACCGCATCCATGCCGTCCATCCCGTAGCGGCCGCCATAGCTGCCTTCCATGATTTCCATATGGACCCAATGGTTGCCCTCGTTCAGGCCCGAAATGGCAACGACCCGCAGGTTGCCGATACCCGCCGAAACCTGATGCGGCACAGCCTGCGCAAGCGCCTTCATCACCGTGTCGGCCAACTGGTTGCCCGAACAGAAGCGGGCAATGACGGGGGCCGGGAAAATCGGGTTGGCCATGCAGCCACGCGGGGCCACGATCTCGATCGGGCGGGTCAGGCCCGAGTTCTGGGGGATCGGCCCATAGACCGCGCTGTCCAGAAGGATCGACCGGATCGTCAGCCAGACCGCACAATCGACGGTGCCGACAAGGGGCATATTGACCGGCTTGTCCGGCAATTGCGGGGCGGTGCCGGTAAGATCGACCGTCAGGCTGTCGCCGCGCACCTTAAGCGTGACAACAAGCGGCAGATGGTGGCGCGACGGATCGGGATCGTCGAGATAGCCGTCCAGATGGGTTGTCGCCGTGTAGTCTCCGTCAGGCAGGTCACGGATGGCGTCGCGCATCAACCGTTCCGAATAGTCCATCAGATCCTCGAACGCGGCATAGACATCGTCGATGCCGTAGCCCTCGACCAGAGCCAGAAAGCGGGCGGCACCGATACGGGCAGCTTCGATCTGCGCCTCCATATCCCCCACGACAAGCTCTTGCGCCCGGATATTGGCGCGCAGGATATGCCAGACGGCCTCGTTCTTTTCGCCACTGTCATAGACCTTGATCGCCTTGAATTGCAGGCCCTCGGCATAGGTATCGACCGCGTCCACGATGCCGCAACTGCCGGGGCTGAGGGCACCGATATCCAGATGGTGGGCGGTGGTCACGGACCAGCCGATCAGGGCGTCGCTATGAAACACCGGCACGCAAAAGGCGACGTCAGGACCGTGGCTGGCCCCGCCATAGGGATCGTTGTGCATGATCACATCACCCGGGCGGATCGGATCGCCCCGCCCTTTGAGCACTTCAAGAACGTTGCGCACATAGCCCGGGATCGGGCCCGATTGCAGCGGAGTCGACATCTTGCATTCGCACATCTGGCGGCCGGACGCATCGGTCAGGGCGGCCCCGAAATCCTCTGATTCCCGTATGATCGAGGAGTAGGACATGCGCATCAGCTTGTGCCCCATCTCGATGGCGATGTTCTCAAGCCCGCCCTGGATGACGGCGGCGGTGATCGGGTCAATCCGGGTCATGCGGCGGCTCCCAATGTGATGATGATACTGCCCGAAGGATGAACGACGGCACGGGCCAGCGGCGGGACAACGGTCGTGCTGTCCTTTTGCAAAAGGATCGCAGGACCGTCGAAGGGGGTGTCGACAGGCAACTGATCGCGGCGATAGACCGGCGTCTTGTGGGTTTCCAACCCGCCGGTCCCGCGGAACACACAGTCAGACTGGCGAACCAGAGCCGCCTCAAGCGACACGCCAGTGGGCGCTGTCATGGCGGCCAGCTTGGGCAATGGCCCCCGGCCTGTGACGCGGACGTTGACAAGCTCGATCGGGCTTTCGCGGAAGGCATGGCCATATTCGGCGGCGTGGGCCGCGTGAAAATCCTCCCAGACCTGCGCCATCCCTGCCGAATCTATGGGGTCGGAGGGCAGGGGGACCTTCAGCTCGTACCCCTGTCCCACATAGCGCAGGTCACCGCTGCGCAGGTATTCGACATCAGCAGCCGGGACACCGTCATCGGCAAAACGGGCGGCAAGCTCGGCCTCCATCTCGGTGCAGTCGCCGGCCA
>Ga0209652_1000693_pt1 | contig 28396 bp, 30 predicted proteins | sample SaaInl74LU_5_DNA_FD_184641 | JGI IMG/M metagenome (GOLD analysis project Ga0209652, IMG submission 184641) | Marine microbial communities from expanding oxygen minimum zones in the Saanich Inlet - ESP_74LU_5_DNA (SPAdes) (version 2) | ecosystem: Environmental > Aquatic > Marine > Intertidal zone... | reverse complement strand
TATGCTTACGAAGGTGAGTGGATGAATTGGCATAAAATAACTACAGATCAAGCTAGAGAAATTATTGAATTAAATAAGAAAAAGGAAAAGGTTGCAAGTTTAGAAGAATACGCATCAGAACTCGAAGAAGAAGTAGCTGTAACATTCGAAAATGTAGTTGGTCAAGATAGTTTAACACGTTTCGATAGTCCAAAAGGTAATAAAAAACGTAAAAACAATAAGAGTCGTAATCGTAATAACTCTAATAGCTCAAACAATAAGCTTCATAATAAACAAGAAAACAACTCAAAGCCAAAGGCAAAACACAAACCAAGACCGAGACCAAAGTCTCAAAATAAACCTAAGGATGCCAAGTAAATTGTTTTATTTTTTTTTACTATTCGCTTTAATTTTAGTGTCATGCGACACTAAAAGTGTATTCGATGAATACAAAACCGTTCCAAAAGTATGGAATAAAGATAAAACCATAAGCTTTAATGTCAATCCGCCAGATTCTACCAAAGCCTATAACTTATTTGTTAATTTACGCAACACACCAGATTATAAATACAGCAATTTATTTCTAATTGTAGAAATGAATTTTGCACACGGAAAAAACATTATAGACACCTTAGAATATAAAATGGCAAAACCAAATGGTGAGTTTTTAGGAACCGGTTTGTCTAGTGTTAAGGAGAATAAATTATGGTATAAAGAAGGTGTAGTGTTTAACGAAACAGGAGAATACGTAGTAAATATTAAACACGCCATGCGTGAAAACGGAGAAGTTAATGGCATTGCTAATTTAGAAGGCATTACAGATATTGGTTTCCGAATAGAAAAAACAGAATAAAATTAAATGTCAATTCGATTGATTTTGCTTTTAGCATCGTTGTATTGAGAAGAATTATTACATAAATGGCAAAGACAAAAACAAAACAAACACAAGATCACCAGAGCTTCGAAAATTACGTACGTTGGTTTTGGAAACTATTTATAGGAGGCATTCTAGCTATTGCATTATTATTTTTATTAGCATCTTGGGATGTGTTTGGAGAAATGCCAAATCATACTGTTTTAGAAAATCCTAAAACAAATTTAGCAACCGAAATTATCTCTAGTGATGGCAAAACTTTAGGGAAATTTTACTTCGATGATAATAGAACTCCTGTAGGTTACGACGAGTTAACAGAAAACCTTGTAAATGCTCTTATAGCAACGGAAGACACAAGATATTTAGAACATTCTGGAATAGACGCAAGAGGAACTTTAAGAGCTATATTGAAACCAGGAAGTGGTGGAGCAAGTACAATTTCTCAACAACTTGCAAAGCAATTATTTCATGGAGAAGGCTCAAGAAATATTGTCATGCGTGTCCTTCAAAAAGCCAAAGAGTGGATTATTGCAACACGTTTAGAACGTCAATACACTAAAGAAGAAATAATTGCTCAATACTTTAATATTTACGATTTTGGTAACAATGGTGATGGTATTCGTTCGGCATCAAACATCTATTTCGATAAAGAACCCAAAGACTTAAGTATTAAGGAGTCTGCAATGTTAGTTGGGATGTTTAAAAATTCTTCTTTATATAACCCTAGAACAAATCCTGTAGGTGTTAAAAACCGAAGAAACGTGGTGTTGTTACAAATGCATAAATACGGTTATATTACAGAAGAAGTAAAAGATTCACTTCAAAAAACAGCATTAGATTTAAGGTATTCTCCGCAATCACATCGTGATGGTACTGCAACGTATTTTAGAGAATATCTAAGAAGCTGGATGAAAGATTGGACAAACGATAAAGCCAATAGAAAACCAGACGGTAAAAAATACAACATTAATAGCGATGGTTTAAAAGTGTTTGTAACTATAGATTCTCGTATGCAAAAGTATGCTGAAACTGCAGTAAACAGGCACATGCCAAGATTACAAGCAGCGTTTGATAACCAAAATACTCCCCAAAAAAATCCTACTGCACCTTTTTTAGAATTAACTAAAGACGAGGTTGAAGATTTATTAAAAAAAGGCATGCGTCGTGGAGAACGTTGGAGGATATTAAAAAAACAAGGAAAAAGTAACAAAGAGATTGAAGCTTCGTTTGAAGAACCAATAAAAATGACTGTTTTTAAATGGGTAGATGGTAAAGCTAGTGAAGTAGACACTATCATGAAACCTATAGATTCTATGCGTTATTATAAATCATTTTTACGAACAGGAATGATGAGTATGGATCCACAAACAGGACATGTAAAAGCTTGGGTTGGTGGCATGAATTATAGACATTTTCAATACGATATGGTAAAACAAGGAAAACGACAAGTTGGTTCCACATTTAAACCTTTTGTTTATGCCACAGCAATGGATCAATTACACATGTCACCTTGCGATAAATTACCACTATCACAAATAACAATAGAAGCTAATAAATATGGCAATCCAGAAGCTTGGTCACCCAAAAATGATGATGGAAATTACGGTGGAGACAAAACATTAACAGATGCTTTGGCAAATTCTGTAAATACTATTACTGCAAGATTAATGGATAAGGTTGGACCACAACCAGTAGCAGATTTAGCAAGACGATTAGGTATAACATCAAATATTCCAGAAGTGCCTTCAATAGCATTAGGAACACCAGATATTAGCGTTTACGAAATGGTTGGAGCTTATTCAGCATTTGCAAACCAAGGTGTATATACAAAGCCAGTAATGATTGAGCGTATTGAAGATAAAAACGGAACTGTTTTATACAAATTTACACCAGAAACAAGAGATGTATTAAGCGCAGAATCTGCTTATGTAACCGTTAAGTTAATGGAAGGTGTAACACAAAGTGGTTCTGGTGCACGATTACGTAGAACTTGGATGCCAAAAACAGGAGTTTATCCAGAAATAATAACAGGTTATCCTTACGAATTTAAAAATCCAATTGCAGGAAAAACAGGAACAACACAAAACCAAAGTGACGGTTGGTTTATGGGAATGGTACCAAATTTAGTAACAGGTGTTTGGGTTGGAGCAGAGGATAGAGCGGCACATTTTAAAAGCATTACTTATGGTCAAGGCGCAGCAATGGCATTACCTATTTGGGGAATGTATATGAAAAGTTGCTATGAAGACGAGAAACTAGATATTTCAGATGAAAACTTCGAAAGGCCTAAAGACTTATCCATAGAAGTCGATTGCTCTAAATACCAAGCTGAAAATCCAGATGGTGGTACAGATACACCAATTGAGGAAATTCCAGATGGTTTAGAATTGTAATTATACTAAGAGTTATTAATCCAAATAGTTCTGAAGCTTAAGGAATTGTCTCAATAATTTTTAGATTACAATGTTTAAATTTTTAAAATGAATTTCCTCAAAAAATATAAATATAATTACTTACTAATAAGTGCAGTTGTAATATTCTGCACTTTTTTAATTTTATTTTTCGGTTTTTTCTATGAAGAGGAAATAAATGAAATACCAAGCAGATACGATTCTAATTTAGGTTTTTTACCTTTTGTTTTTTAGCACTTATTTTTGCACCACTTTTTGAAGAAATAGCTTTTAGAGGTTATTTTACTAAGCATAAAGTATTAAAAATAGCTTCAATTTTAGTAATACCATTTTTCATTTTATTAATGAAAAATTATTTTATTTTAATAATAGCACTTCCATATTTAGTTCTGTTAATTATCAACATAATAAATAAAAAGCTTCTTATAAATGAGCATTTTTTATTTATTTATAGCGCAATCTTATTTGGTGCAATGCACTATAAATTAGAGCATTTAGAAAGCGTAATTACAATTTTACCAATTTTAGTTCAATTTTCGTTGGGACTATTATTGGTTTGGGTTGTTTTAAATTTTAATATAATAAAATCAAAAATAGCGCACTGTATTTATAATTTAATTTTTCTTTTACCTGTTTTTATAGGTTTACAATTTCCGAATAATGAAGTTCAAAGTTTAAATTATAATAATCATAAAATAACTTGGGAACAAACACCAATAATTGGAGGTTTAAAAACAATATCAATACCTAATCCACAAGAAGTAATTGAAAAAATTATACACCATTCGACGTTTATAAACTGTACGATTTTGATAATAAACCAAATCTAAGAAATGCAGAAATGTTTGTTAAATACAAGCTTTCAATAGAAAAGATAAAGGATAATGCTATAAAATTAGATAGTATAACAGTAAAGGAAATGTTGTTAAAAGCGGAATTACTAATTAAAGATTAATAATTTCATTATTAAAAAAATTTTAAAAGCCATTCATTACAGAATGGCTTTTTTATTTCATAAATTTAAGCCACGATTAAAAATAGAAAAATGATAAACAAAAAAGTAAACTCGGTTAACGAAGCTACAAAAGGTATAAAAGACAATATGACTTTAATGTTAGGTGGCTTTGGGTTGTCTGGAATTCCTGAAAACGCAATAACAGCTTTAGTTAAAAGTGGAGTAAAAGGTTTAACCTGTATATCTAATAATGCAGGAGTAGACGATTTTGGCTTAGGTTTATTATTACACCAAAAGCAAATCAAAAAAATGGTATCCTCTTACGTTGGTGAAAACGATGAGTTTGAGCGCCAAATGCTATCTGGAGAATTAGATGTAGAATTAATTCCACAAGGTACTTTAGCAGAGCGTTGTCGTGCAGCTCAAGCAGGTTTTCCAGCCATTTACACACCTGCTGGTTATGGAACCGAAGTTGCAGAAGGTAAAGAAACACGAGAATTCGATGGTAAAATGTATGTTCTAGAGCACGCTTTTAAAGCAGATTTTGCTTTTGTAAAAGCCTGGAAAGGCGATGCAGCTGGAAACTTAATTTTTAAAGGAACTGCAAGAAATTTTAATCCAAATATGTGTGGAGCCGCAAAAATTACAGTTGCTGAGGTAGAAGAATTAGTACCAGTTGGCGAATTAGATCCTAACCAAATACATATTCCAGGTATTTTTGTGGAGCGTATTTTTCAAGGTGAAAACTATGAAAAACGCATTGAACAAAGAACAGTAAGAAGTAGAGCGTAAATATCAATTAATCAATTTGAAGATTTTATAATTTGAAAATGATGAGCGACAAAGAAAATTTAATAGTTAGATTAACATTTGAGCTTGCTATTGAAGTTGTGAAATTTTCAGAAGAAGTTTGAAAGAACAGTAGGTATAAAATGGCTTCTCAAATTTTTAGAAGCGGGACAACCATTGGAGCAAATATAAGAGAAGCTCAAAATGCTTAAAGCAAAAGAGATTTTATCCATAAATTTAAGATTTCTGCAAAAGAAGCAGATGAATTAGAATATTGGTTAGAGCTTTGTAAAGCTTCATAATTTTATCTAAATCCAGAAGAAAGGTTACTAAAAAAATTTAAAATCGGTGATTTTAATTGTCAAATCATTAAATTAAAACTTTAACAAATTAAATTATGTTAGATAAAACAGGAATAGCAAAACGCATAGCAAAAGAAGTACAAGATGGTTACTATGTAAACCTTGGAATTGGTATTCCAACCTTAGTAGCAAATTATGTTCGTGACGATATAGAAGTAGAATTTCAAAGCGAAAATGGTGTGCTTGGTATGGGATCATTTCCTTTTGAAGGCGAAGAAGATGCAGATATTATAAACGCAGGAAAGCAAACCATTACTACCTTACCAGGCGCAAGTTTTTTTGATAGTGCAACAAGTTTCGCCATGATTCGTGGACAGCATGTAGACTTAACCATTTTAGGAGCTATGGAAGTAGCAGAAAATGGTGACATTGCCAACTGGAAAATTCCAGGAAAAATGGTAAAAGGTATGGGTGGCGCAATGGATTTGGTTGCAAGTGCAGAAAATATTATTGTTGCCATGATGCATACCAATAGAGCAGGAGAATCAAAATTACTTAAAACCTGTTCTTTACCATTAACTGGTGTTGGCTGTGTAAAAAAGGTGGTTACTAATTTAGCCGTTTTAGAAATTACAGATAAAGGATTTAAATTATTAGAACGTGCACCAGGAGTTACAGTAGAAGAGATTCAAAAAGCTACAGAAGGTACTTTAATTATTGATGGTGAGATTCCAGAAATGGATATTTAATAATTTTAACATAAATTACAATCCTTTAGGAATAGCATCAATTAACTTTTTAGTATATTCTCTTTTAGGCGCACTATAAATTTCATCAGCATCAGCGAGTTCTTCAATTTTGCCTTTATTCATAACCAATAATTGATCACTCATGTATTTTACAACAGCCAGATCATGAGAGATAAAGATATAAGTAAAGCCAAAGTTTTCTTTCAATTCATTTAACAAATTTAAAACTTGAGCTTGTACAGAGATGTCAAGTGCAGAAACCGACTCGTCGCATACTATTAATTTAGGTTGTAAAGCAACAGTTCGCGCAATACCAATACGCTGTCTTTGTCCACCAGAAAATTCATGAGGATATCTATTAAAGAGAGACGCTTCTAAACCAACACGTTCTAAAATTTCGATAGTTTTTTCTTGTCTTTCAAAGTCATTAGAAAAGAGATTATGAACTTTCATGGGCTCCATTATAGCCTCACCAACTGTTAATCTAGGGTTTAATGAAGAATATGGGTCTTGAAATATTATTTGAATGTCTTTTCTAAGCGCTTTTACCTGAGAAGTATTTAGTTTTGTAATGTCCACACCATGAAACAAAACAGTACCAGCTGTTGGTCTGTTTAACAATAATATTGCGTTTCCTAGAGTAGATTTCCCACAACCAGATTCTCCTACTAAACCTAGAGTTTCACCTTCGTATAATTTAAAACTTACATTGTTTACAGCTTTAAAATTTTCTGCTTTAGAAAACAATCCAGATTTAGAGAGATATTGTTTTTCAAGATTAATAACTTCTAATAAAGGTGGTTTGCTATATATTTTTTTATGCTGTATCGCTCTCATTTCTGAAGTAATAATATCAGATTCCAGATTATTATTCATTACATCCTCTATTGTTGGTAGTCTTTTTAATCTTGTTTCTAAAGACGGTCTAGCATTTATTAGCGCTTTTGTATACTTGTGTTCTGGAGTTTTAAAAATAGCTTCTACTGTGTTTTGCTCGACAATATTTCCTTTATACATTACAAGCACACGATTTGCAATTTGAGAAATCAATGATAAGTCGTGAGTAATAAAAATAATACTCATTTTAGTTTCTGCCTGTAACTCTTTTAATAATTTAATTATATCATTTTGCACAGTAACATCTAGAGCAGTAGTAGGTTCATCTGCAATTAAAATTTGTGGCTTACAAGCAATTGCCATAGCAATCATAACACGTTGTTTTTGTCCTCCAGAAATTTCATGAGGATAGGAAGTAAAGACACGCTGTGGTTCTGGTAATTTTACTTTTTCAAAGAGTAACAATGTTTCTGCCTTTACTCCTTTTTTAGAGAGTTTTGTATGCTGAAATAAGATTTCTTCTACTTGCTTACCGCAAGTCATCGATGGATTTAAAGAACTCATAGGTTCTTGAAAAATCATCGCTATTTTTTGTCCTCTTATTTTTTGAAGTGCTTTAGAAGGTAATACAGCTAAATCTTGTGTTTCAAAAACAATATTACCAGATGTTATTTTAGAAATTTTATTTGGGAGCAATCCAAGTATAGCTAGGGAAGAGACTGATTTTCCTGAACCAGATTCACCAACAATTCCTAATATTTCATTGGTATTTAAATGATATGATATATTATGTATAATTTCTTTTTCAATTCCGTTTGAAAAAAATGAAATGGATAGATTTTTAATGGTAAGAAGTCTATTTTCTAACATTACACATGCAAAATTTCTTCATCTGTTAATATACTGTCACCACGTAACCTTAAAAATATTTGAGCTACTGCAATGGTATCTTTCTCGCAGTAAGTAATAATGCGATCGATATTGTTTTCTTCATAATAAACACGATAGACTTCGCTTCCATCAATATCATCTTTAGGAGATGGTATACCTAAAACGTTGGTCATTAACTTTAAAGAGGTGAAGGTTTTGTAGTCGCCAAATTTCCAGAGTTCTAAAGTGTCTAAATGTGGTACTTCCCAAGGTTTTTTGCCAAACAGATTAAGTTTGTATGGCAATTCTATATTATGAATAATCATACGCCTTGCTATGTACGGGAAATCGAATTCTTTACCATTATGCGCGCACAGTAAATGTTTTGCTTGGCTAAAATGAGAAATTAATAAGTTTTTAAAATCTTTTAATAAGTTACGTTCTTCTCCATAAAATGAAGTGGTACGAAACAAACGTGTATTGCCTTGATTTGTAAAATACCCAACCGAAATACAAATAATCTTTCCAAATTCTGCCCAAATTCCTGCACGATCGTAAAATTCTTCTGCCGAGAACTCTTCTTTTCTTTGGTAGCGCGATTTTGCTTCCCAAAGGTCTTGTTTAGTTGTATCTAATTCAGAGAAATGCTGTGTTTCGGGAACCGTTTCAATGTCTAAGAATAAGATGTTTTCTAGGTTGAGTTTTGAGATCATGTTATTAAATAGTATTTCTTTTTATACATATAACTAAAACCATATAGACAAATTACAGCCCTAATTTTGCCTTCACTTTTAATGTAAGATCCAAAGCTTCGAGACCAAACAATACAGTTGCTTTATCGAAAACCATATCTATTGAATTTTCTTTAGCGACTTGTTTTATTGCTGCATTTAACTTATCGTAAATAGGTTCAAGTAGTTCACTTCTTTTATTCTTTATCTTAGAAACCATGTCTTGTTCAAATTTTGCAATAGCATCCTGTTCTGCTTGAAATTTATTACTTTCTTCTTCCTGTTGTTTTGGTGTTAGTAGTCCCTGAGCAATTTCATCTTGAATCTTTTCAAGCCTTTTCTGAAAAGCTTCTACCTTAGCTTGTCCTTGACTTTGAAGTTTCTTCTGTAGAGTTTCTAATGTAGCTTCGGCTTGCTTTACTTCTTGCATTTGTGATAAAATTAACGCGCTATCTACGTAAGCATTTTTTTGTGCTTGAGACGTATGTATTCCCATAAAAAGGAAAAAAACAAGTAACGCAGGAATTGTAAATTTAAGTTTCATAATTTAAGTGTTTTATTAATTGTTATTCATCATCTTATAAGCTTCATCAATATAAATAGAGATGTCTTTTGTGTAACTACCAATACCTTCATCTGGAGATTTTTGGTGACCTAACCGTACAATAATGACATTGTCTTCTGGTTGCACAATTACATATTGTCCAAGATGTCCACGCATCATTTTAAAATCTTTACCATTGTGTTTTTTTAACCACCAACCATAACCATATACAGGATCGAATTTTGGTGTTAAAGACTTAGCAACAAATGCAGAATCCAGTATTTGTTTACCATTCCATTTTCCGTGGTCTTTGTATAGTTTCCCAAAACGCGCAAAATCTTTTGCATTACTAGCAATACAACAATAGGCTTTTACTAAATCGTGTGCTTCACTATCTACTTGCCATAAGGTTTGGTTTTCGCTTCCTAGAGGTTTCCAAAAACTTTCTTCAAAATAATTGTGTAATTTTTTACCTGTAGCTTTTTCAATCACCATTGCTAACATTTGTGTATCTCCACTTGCATATTTAAAGGTTGTTCCTGGTTCGTTTACTACTTTAAGGCCATTCATTACTTTTGCTAAATCGTCATCAAAATAAGCACGTGTTGTGATTGATAAAGGCGAATAATAGGCTTCGTCCCAATTGGTGCCAGAACTCATGGTAGATAAGTCTCCAACTGTCATTTTTGCCGCTAATCCATCACAAAATGCTGGTAGAAAGTCGCAAACAGGTTGGTCTACACTTTTTATATAACCTTCCATTATGGCTTTTCCTAATAATCCAGAAACATAGCTTTTTGCCATAGAAAACGAATTGGATTTTGAGTTTTCGTTGTAACCATCGTAATAGTTTTCAAACCAAATACTATCGTTTTTTATAATAACATAAGCTACAGTTCCATAATCTGTATTGGCTTTATTTAATTTTTCAGTTTCTTTTACAGAGTTGTAATTCTTATGGTTTGGCCAAGGTTGTGGTGAACTAATATCTATTGTCTGGTTATCAAATTTTTTATAATCGTCTAAAAAAGCAGTGGTATAGCCTTGTGCATAAATGGTTCTTACTGCTTTTATTAAGTAATCTGTGTCTGTAATGTATAGTATTGCGATGAGTAATCCACAAAGAATTACAAAGGCTTTAAGTGGTTTTTTTAAAAATTTCATGTAGTTGTTAATTTGTAGCTTAAATATAAGTTAAAGAAAGGAAATTAAAGGCTTGACCATTAGAATTTTTAAAGTTCTATAATCGTTGTGGTATCCTCAAGGCGTTTTTTTTATTTCCATAATTTCAAAAAATACTTTAATAATTAAAAATGGTAGAATGGCTGCAAGCGATTTATTAAAATCAATATTCAACTGCATATCTATTATTTTACCGCTTAAAAAAGCCCATAAAAAATCCCAAATATTATAGAGAGATGAAGTGTTATAATGCCATTAGATAAAATGTGTCTTACTTGAAGACTTTGCTCTTTATGCACATATATTAAAGCGGTTTCACGTAAGAAAAAACTGAATATAGTAAAATTAAAAAATGAATTTTTAAATAGGAGGACTTCAAAATTACCAATAACTATCGCATCTGAATTCCAATCTATTACCAGACCAAACATTACAAAAATAAAAACAAAATATACAGATAACATAAAAAACCTGCTACTAATAATCTTGCTGATAGCTCTGTCTTTGTAATAAAATTTATAGGTTAAAAAATCGGAAATAGTTTTAATAAACTCATCAAACCAGAACAAATAAATAAGATAGAATATGCTTACTTGTTGCTCTAAAATTGCAAAAATGGTAATGCCACTAAAAAAAATGAGTGAGATAATTTTTGCCGTTTTATTTTCTTTAATTACCATTTACTTTTAGAAAAGTTGAAGTTGCTTTAATGGGTTTTCATGCGCAATAAGCCATTTCTTTCTATGCAAACCACCAGCATAACCTGTTAAACTACCATCGCTACCTATAACACGATGGCATGGTACAATTATCCAAAGCGGATTTTTACCATTAGCATTTGCGACTGCTCTTATCGCTTTTTCATCGCCTAATTGTCTCGATAATTGTAAGTATGATATTGTTTTACCATATGGTATACTTAATAAAGCGTCCCAAACACGTTCTTGAAAAATAGTACCTTTAGGATTTAGTTTTAAGCTGAATTGTTTTCGAGAACCTTCAAAATATTCGTTAAGTTGAAGCACACAGTCCTCAAGCATCTCAGGAATAATATCTGAAATTTTTTCAGTTGAATTCAATACAGAAACAGAAGCAATACCATCTTCATCACCAACAATTTTGGTGATTCCTATAGGAGAGTTGATATAGCAGGTTTCTTCCATTACTGGTTGTCTTGAATGTTCTCTATGATACCTAGTTTTTTTGCACGTGCCTCCCAGTTTTTTCTAGCTTGATGCTGTAAGTCGCTAACATTATCGCTTTCATCCATAATTTCTAAACCAAGCAATGTTTCTATAACATCTTCCATAGTTACTAAACCACTTACAGTTCCATATTCGTCTACAACAAGTGCCATATGGTTTCTCGTTTCTACTAATTGTTCAAATAATATAGGTATTGCCATATCTCTATTTACAATAATGATATCTCGTTTTAATTCTGATAATTTTTTAGTTCCATTTCCTAAGGCCATTTCTTTAAAGATTTCATCTTTTAAAACAAGGCCATTTATGTTGTCTTCTGTACCTGCATATAAAGGGACTCTGGAAAAACGTAAGTTCAAGTTTTTATTAAAAAAATCCTCTACAGTAGTCTCATCACTTTCTGCTTTCATGACTGTTCTGGGAGTCATTATACTTTTAGCCATTATATCTTTAAACGTTAATAGGTTTTTAATAACCTTACTTTCACTTTCTTGAAAAACACCTTCTTCATGAGCCATATCTGCCATTACTAAAAAGCCTTCTCTACTTAGTACACTACCATGCCCTTTGCCACCAATGAGCTTTGTTGTTAATTGCATTATCCAAAGTAGACCTGTCCATTTTAATGGAAAAATTAAAACTTTTAATGCTTTGGTAGTGAAATTAGCTAAGCTTTTCCAGTAAGTAGCACCTATTGTTTTTGGAATAATTTCTGAAGCCACTAAAATTAAAATAGTCATGACTGCAGATACTATAAAAACGCCATAACCATCACCATTTCCATATAACCCTTCTGCTTCTTTTCCAACTAGAATGGCACCAACGGTATGCGCAATTGTATTTAATGTTAGGATAGCAATAAGCGGTCTATCGACGTCTTTCTTCAGGGTTTCTAATGCTGTTGCATATTCTTTTCCTGCTTGTTTTTTAACATTAATAAAGGTTGGTGTCACACTTAAAAGTACAGCTTCTAAAATGGAACATAAAAATGAAAAAAAGATAGAGATAACTCCGTAAAATATTAATAATCCCATGGATTTTAAGTTTATTTTTGGCTAATTTACGATATTAATTTTACTACATCCTTAGCAAAATAGCTTGCAATTACATCTGCGCCAGCACGTTTTATGGCTGTAATTTGCTCTATCATAACTGCATCATGGTCTAACCAACCTTTTTCTGCTGCTGCTTTTAGCATAGCATATTCTCCAGAAACTTGATATACTGCAACAGGAACATCGACTTCGTTTTTAATTTCTCGTACAATATCTAAATAGCATAAACCGGGTTTTACCATAACAATGTCTGCGCCTTCGTCAATATCCATTTCGGTTTCACGAATGGCTTCAAAACGATTGGCATAATCCATTTGATATGTTTTTTTGTTTTTAGGAATATCTTGAGCATCTACTGGTGCAGAGTCTAAAGCATCGCGAAATGGACCATAAAATGCTGATGCATATTTAGCCGAATAGCTCATGATGCCTGTATCTGTAAAACCTTCGTCTTCTAGTGTTTCACGAATTGCTAAAATACGTCCATCCATCATATCACTTGGTGCCACAAAATTTGCTCCAGCTTGTGCATGAGACAAACTCATTTCGGCCAAAACATCTATTGTAGCATCGTTTACTATTTTTCCGTTTTCTATAATGCCATCATGACCAAAAGCGGAATATGGATCTAGTGCAACGTCTGTCATCACTAGCATATCAGGACATACATTTTTAACGGTCTTGATAGCTCGTTGCATTAATCCGTTTGGGTTTAGAGCCTCTGTGCCTTTATTGTCTTTTAGATTATCTGGTACTTTTACAAAGAGTAAAACCGATTTTAAACCTAGTGCCCAAAGCGCTTTCACTTCAGCTTGTAATAAATCTAAGCTAAAACGATAGTAATTTGGCATGGATGCAATTTCTTCTTTTATACCTTTTCCTTCCACTACAAATAATGGCACTAGAAAGTCGTTAGGCGAAATAATGGTTTCTCTAACTAAGCTTCTAATAGCTTCGTTTGCTCTTAATCTTCTATTTCTTTTTATAGGATACATAGTTATTAGTTTTTGGCATAACCTAAGTAATACCATTTGTCATTTTCTTTTATAAAGGCAGATTTTTCATGAATTACATCAATGTTTCCGTTTTCATAAAAATAAGCATTAAAGGTCACAGTACCTTCAATATCTTTTTCTAATCCATTTATAGTTTCAAGCACTTCTAGTTTTATCCAATTTACAGATTTTGCCCATTTTACAATGGCCTTTTTTTCTTTTATTGGTCTTATAGATTTGTGGTGTGTTTGCATTAAATAATCTCCATTAGCTAATACAAAAGCACTATATCTTGAGCGCATTAACTGTTGTGCAGTTTCGGTTTGTCCATTATTTAAATGAAAAACTTCGCAACATGTATTGTAGCTCTTAATATTTCCGCAGTAGCATTTCATCTTAAATCCAATCTATTGGGTTTTTTAATACTTCGATTAAACGTTCTTCTTCACTTCCAGCTTCTGGATGATGATCGTAAACCCATTGGACATGTGGTGGTAAACTCATTAATATACTTTCTATTCTACCATTGGTTTTTAAGCCGAAAAGCGTGCCTTTATCGTGCACTAAATTAAATTCTACATAACGACCTCGACGTATTTCTTGCCATTTACGTTGTGCTTCGGTATAATTTAAATCTTTTCTTTTTTCCATAATAGGAAGATAGGCAGAAACAAAACTGTTGCCAACTTCGGTAACAAAATTGTACCAGTTTTCCATACTCATTTCATCTGAAGCTTTGCAATAATCGAAAAACAAACCTCCAACACCTCGACCTTCGTTTCTATGCGAGTTGTAAAAATACGCGTCGCAACGTGCTTTGTATTTTGAGTAGAATTCTGGATTATGCTTGTCGCAAGCGGTTTTACAGGTTTGGTGAAAATGTGTTGCATCTTCATTAAACAAATAATATGGTGTTAAATCTTGACCACCACCAAACCATTGGTCTACAATGTTTCCCTCTTTATCGTACATTTCAAAATAACGCCAATTTGCGTGAACAGTTGGTACCATTGGGCTTTTAGGATGAATAACCAAACTTAGTCCACAGGCAAAAAAATCTGCATCTTTAACACCAAAATACTGTTGCATAGAATCTGGCAATTTACCGTGTACACCAGAGATATTTACACCTCCTTTTTCTATAACATTTCCATTTTCTATAACACGTGTTCGTCCACCACCACCTTCAGGACGTTTCCAGATGTCTTCTTGAAACTTAGCTTTGCCATCTACAGCTTCAAAAGCTGAGGTTATGGTGTCTTGTAATTGGTGTATGTATTTAAAGAATTTATCTTTCATTTATTTTTGTTTATATAATTCATATAATTCCATATCTAGAGCTTGTTTTCCAATAGGAGTAAATTCTTTTTCTAAGGTTCTTTGCCAAACAAAACCATTATTTAAAGCTACTTTTATACTTGACAAATTGTCTTTATGAGCAATTATTTGGAGTGTTTTTAACTCTAAAGTGTTTAAAGCATAATAAGAGAGTGCTTTTATAGCTTTCGAGATTAGTTTTCTTCCTTTAAAGTTATAATCTATGCAGTATGCAAATTCTCCTTGTTTTAAAGACCAATCTAATTCTTTAATGTAAATAATTCCTATTAGTTTTTGTGTTTCAGAGTGTTTTAAAGTGAATAAAAATTCTTTCTTTTTACTAAACTGTTTTGTTTTTTGTTCTACAAAAAACGTCGACAATGTTGGATTTAAATTTTCCTTTAAAGTTGCTGGAAAATAACGCTTAAATCGGTCTGTATTTGTAACCATAAAATCGCATAGTTTCCAAGCATCACCTTTGTGAATTGGGTTTATTTCAAAGCCATCAAACGTTAATAACATTTTATTACAGTTTTATTCTTTTACTAATTTATTTTCTGCTTTTAAAAGCTGAACAGTTTGTGTTGTTGCCGCTGTTACAGAAAGCGGTAGCACGATTATTATTCCAATAATTGGTATAAACAAAAACAGCATAAAAACAATACCGTTTCCTATTGCTAAACCTCTATTTTTTCTAACAAAAGCAATACTTTCTTTGTACTTAAAATGGCGTTCTAGTGTGTAGTCTATATTACCAAAACCAGTATAATAAGCTTGAATTAGTATTAATAATATTGCCGAAAAAACATTGACTACAGGAATAAATTTGAGCACTAAAAGTGGCATAGAAAAGAGTAATTCTCTTAATAAGTTTCTACCATTTATTCTAATACCTCTCCAAAGTTGTGCTTTAAAAGACGTGTTTCTGTGTTTATGATTTTTATTTCCTGTTAAATGAGCTTCAATTTTCTCTGAAACAGGACTCATAAATGGTGCAGAAAGCGCCATAACAATGTGTTTATATAAGATAAATCCTATAACTACAATAATAATGGCTCCAACAATTGTAGAAAAAGACGTAAATGTTTCTTTTCCCCAATCCCAAATCCACACTTTAGCAAAAAAATTGCCTAGATTATCTGATAATCCATAAGCAGAAAAACCAATAATACTAGCTGTAATAATGCTTATTATAATTGGAATAAGAAAATATTTCCAAAGTTTTAATTTTGAAATTAATGCGAAAGTTCCTGTGTAAGCTTTAATACCTTTTAGTATGTTTTTAATCATTAAATAAGTGTATAATTAAACATAAATAAAAGACGCATAAAGTTTGATAAGTTACATTAATAATTACGCCTTGTATTCCTTAACAGCGTCTATAAATGCTTTAGCGTTTTCTAACGGAATATTTGGTAAAATACCATGACCTAAATTTACAATGTATTTGTCTTTACCAAATTCGTTAATCATTTGGTGAACCATTTTCTTTATCTCTGAAGGTGGTGAAAACAACCTTGTAGGATCAAAATTACCTTGTAAAGTTATATTTCCACCAGTTAAATAACGTGCGTTTCTTGCAGAACAAGTCCAATCTATACCTAAAGCAGAAGCTCCAGATTTAGACATCTCACCAAGAGCAAACCAACAACCTTTTCCAAAAGCAATTACTGGTGTTTCGTCTTTTAAAGCATTTATTATTTGTTGGATATATTGCCAAGAAAACTCTTGATAATCTACTGGAGAAAGCATTCCTCCCCAAGAATCAAAGACTTGAACAGCATTTACACCTGCTTTTACTTTTTCTTTTAAATACGCAATAGTGGTATCTGTGATCTTTTGTAATAATTGGTGTGCAGCGATTGGATTAGTAAAACAAAATTCTTTGGCTTTATCAAAGTTTTTAGAGCCTTGACCTTGAACACAATAACAAAGAATGGTCCATGGAGAACCTGCAAAACCAATTAATGGAATGTCGTTGTTTAGTTTTTCCTTAGTCATTTTAATAGCTTCGTAAACATAGCCTAGGCTTTCTTTTACGTCTGGTACAATAACATTGTCGACATCTTTTTGAGTACGTACAGGATTTGGCAAATAAGGACCAAAGTTTGGTTTCATTTGTACTTCTATATTCATGGCCTGTGGTATTACTAAAATATCACAGAATAAAATAGCAGCATCCATTCCATATCGTCTAATAGGTTGAACAGTTATTTCACTTGCTAATTCTGGTGTTTGGCAACGTGTAAAGAAATCGTATTTAGCCTTTATCTCCATAAATTCTGGCAAATACCTTCCTGCTTGTCTCATCATCCAAACTGGTGGACGCTCAACGGTTTCTCCTTTTAATGCTCTTAAAAATAAATCGTTTTTAATCATAATCTACTCTAACCTTAATTGGTTATTACGTTAGTTATTGCAGAGAGTAAGGGATTCGAACCCTTGGTACCTTTGCAGGTACACTACCTTTCCAAGGTAGCACGATCGGCCGCTCTGTCAACTCTCTTTTTATATTTTATTTTCATTCTAGTTTTAAGCCAAAAAAGCTATACATAGTGTTCGTTAACCAATTCAATTACACTTTCAACAGTAGGAAGCTTAGCAACTCTTACATCTTTAAAATGTTTACTAGCTTCTTTTGCTGTAGAATCGCCAATACAAAACGCAATGGTATTATCTTCTACTGTATTTTCCTGTTTATAGCTTTTAACCGTAGATGGACTATAAAACATGATGCCTTCTACGTTACTATCTATTTTTATGCCATCAAATTTTGTTTGATAGGCCTCAATTTCGTTTACTTTTATATTGTTTTCTTCGAGAATATTAGGCAAATCGTCTAGTCTTAAATCACTACAGAAATAAGACACTTCGCTACCTTCCATGAATTCAACTAAATGTTCTGCTAATTTTTTAGCATTGTTTTCGCTGTGTTTTACTTTTCCTATTCTGTTTTCTACTAAACGTTTTGTTCGACGGCCAACACAGTATATGTTTTTAAATTGCAGTTCGATTGCAGAAAAGTTTGTTAGTAAAGCTTCTACAGCATTTTTACTTGTAATGACAACATTCTCAATCTCATTTTTTAAGAATCTTGGTGCAATTCTATTTAAGCTAATTTTAATAAAATCGCTACTTTTAGCATTTACTTTCTCATTAAACAATAAACGTTGATCTTCTGTAAAAGATTTTGTTGAATAGATATTTGTTGGCTTACTAGATTGCTTAATAGCATCCATTAATCGCTTACCTCCTTTATCTATAACGTAATTGGCACACCACTGAGCTAAATCGGTATGTTCGCCTAGCGCTTTTACACGTTCTACAGTAATTTTTTTAGTACCATTAGGACTTAATAAAACACCCTCAAAATAAACTTCTTCGTCTTTTATATAACATAGAGCACCAATAGGAGCAGTACATCCACCTTCTAATCGGTTTAAAAACTCACGTTCTATGGTTGTGCAAATTTCAGTCTCTTTGTCATTTATTTCTGCTAAAATACCGAGTATTTCTTCATCTTCTTCTAAAGCAGTTGTCATAATTGCACCTTGACCAGGAGCAGGAACCATCCATTCTAAATTATCTGCTGTTTCTGGGCGGACGTCTAAACGACCAAGACCAGCCGCAGCAAATATGGCAGCATTCCAATGTTTTGTATTATTTAATTTTTCTAAACGTGTCGCCACATTACCACGAATATCTTCTATGGTATGTGTTGGATAACGGTTGAGCCATTGTGCTTTTCTACGTAAACTACTAGTTGCAATAACAGCTTCTCGTCCACCTAAAAATTCTTCAGTTCCTTTAAAAACGATGGTATCGCGAACATTACCACGTTTCATTACTGCGCCTTGAACAATACCTTTTGGTAAAACAGTTGGTACATCTTTTAGGGAATGCACAGCAATGTCTATTTCTCCATTTAGCATAGCAATATCAAGAGTTCTGGTAAATATTCCAGTAATACCAAGTTCGTAAAGTGGTTTATCTAAAACAATGTCACCAGTAGACTTTACAGGTACTAGAATTGTTTTATGCCCTAGGTTTTCTAATTGATTTCTTACTGCGTTGGCTTGATATAATGCTAACTCACTGTCGCGAGTTCCTATTCTAATTGTTCTAGACATTTTTTAGTGGTTCTAACTGAAATACTTTTTGAATAAGTTCCAGGCTTTCGTTTGTAGAAATGGCGTCTTCTTTTAAATGATGCGCGAAGTGATTTGTTATTTTTTGAATGAGTTTATTACTAATTAACTCTGCTTGCGCTTCGTTAAAGTCGGCATTTTTTTTACGTTGTGTATCTAATTCTGTTTTTTTAAAGTCTTGTAATTTAATTTTTAAAGCTTTAATTGTGGGCGCAAATTTTCTTGTTTCTAACCAACTATTGAATTCTGTTTTTACGTCTTCAATAATTCTTTCGGCTAATGGGATTTGTAGTTTTCTCTTTTGTAATGTTTCATCGGTAATTTGCGATAAATCATCTAAATGAAACAGATTAACATTATTTAATTCCTTAACGTTACTGTTAACGTTTTTTGGAATTGATAAATCTAAAATGAGTAATTCTTTTTTAGATTGAATAATATGTTTATCTATTGTTGGGTTTTGTGCTCCAGTGGCAACAATTAAAATATCTGAAGCATTAATTTCTTCTTGCAGATTTGCATAGTCTTTTACAACTAAGTTAAATTTTCCTGCTATAGCCTCTGCTTTTCCTTTTGTTCTATTAATTAAGGTAATTTGTTCGTTTTTGGTATGCTTTACAAGGTTTTCGCAGGTATTTCTTCCTATTTTTCCTGTTCCGAAGAGTAAAATGTTTTTTTCTGAAATATGCTCTACATGTTTCATTATATATTGCACAGAAGCAAAAGAAACAGAAGTTGCACCTGAAGATATATTGGTTTCTGTTTTTATTCGCTTACTAGCTTGAATAACTGCATTTACCAAGCGCTCTATAAAGTGATTAAGTAAACCTTGTTTTTTTGAAGCTCTTGCAGCTGTTTTTAACTGACTTATTATTTCGAAATCACCAAGAATCTGGCTGTCTAAACCAGAACCAACGCGAAACATGTGAGAAACAGCTTCTTTATTTTTGTACACATAAGCCACTTTTTGAAATTCTTCTACCGTGCCCTTTGTATTATCGCAAAGTAATTTTATAAGTTGAAAAGGATGTTCTGCAAAACCAAAAATCTCTGTTCGGTTACAGGTAGAAGTTACTATTAAACTCTCGATATTATTAGCTCTTGCTTGCTCTAACAGCATTTGTTTAGCCTCTTCACTTAGGCTAAAATGACCACGAATTTCAGCATCGGCTTTTTTGTAGCTTAAGCCAATGGCATAAAATGTTGTGCTTTTTGAGATGTTGTATTGTTTCATAAATCTAACTACAGCAAAAGTAATAGCTAAAAAATCTTAAAAACAACGATAAAAGAACTATTAATATCGATTCTGGTTTTTTTGCGTTGTTTTTTAATTATTTTCTTTTTAAGTACTATATTTGTTATGGAAACAAGCTTTTTTTGTTTTATAATTTAGAATAAATCTAAATAGTATTATGGCAAATTTAGAAAAGATAAGTAACAAAAGTATCGCTAGAGGTTTTTTTGTAGAAACACTTGCAGACGATGGTGTTTTTATTTTAACTCATCAAAATGAAACACAGGATGTTAAGGTTATAGAACGAGAAATTGATAGTCGTTATATTCAATTTCATTTTTGTGTTAAAGGTGATGCTCAATTTTTATTTAATAATGGTAATTATACCATAAATCTTGCTGAAGAAACTTCTTTATTATTGTATAATCCACAACGTGATCTTCCCATTCACCTAGAAGTTAAACCTCATTCTTGGTTGGTATCTGTTATTATTTCAATAAAAAAATTTCATGGTTTATTTTCTCAAGAAGCCAATTATATTACATTTTTGAGTGAAGATAATCGTGATAAAAAATATTATAAAGATGGTAAAATATCACCATCAATGGCCATTGCACTAAATCAGTTGGTAAACTACAATCTTAACCATAGCATAAGAAACATTTATTTTAAAGCGAAAGCTTACGAGGTTTTAAGTTTGTATTTTAATAGAAGTGAAGATGCAGATATAGAACAATGCCCATTTTTAGTTGACGAGTCTAATGTTATAAAAATTAGAAAGGCTAAAGATATTGTATTATCTAGACTAGCAGAGCCACCAACGCTACAGGAATTAGCAAACGAAATTGGTTTAACACTCAAGAAATTAAAAGAAGGGTTTAAACAAATTTATGGCGATTCTGTTTTTAGTTTTTTGTTAGATTATAAAATGGAAGTAGCTAGAAAACTACTTGAATCTGGTACACATAATGTAAACGAAGTTGGTTTAAAAGTAGGTTACAGCACATCTAGCCATTTTATTGCTGCTTTTAAGAAAAAGTATGGGACAACACCCAAGAAGTACGTGCAGTCTATTGGTTAGAGTTTTTGAGACAGAATACTAAATTAAAAAACACAAATACTTATAACCTACTTAAATAGGTTTTCAAGAAGTTTTATCTCCTATTTATGCGCTTAAAACCATCTTTATAGTTGTTGCTAAAATTTTGAGGCGATAAAATTACCTTTTCGTAACTATGGTTTAACCAGGTAGAAGGATCACTCTCTAGTGCAATAGCATCGCTTTTTGCGAGCGCTTCAAAAAACACATCATCTAATCTAAAAGCTACTTTTTTACTCACGTGCATAGTCCCATAGATGTAAGACGATTGTTTTAAACCATTGCCAGAAATCTCCCAAAGTAAACTTTGCTCTTGTTCTTGAGAAAAACTAATAAACCCTATAAATAGAAAAAATAGTCGAAGCGTGTTATGCATAGATTTGTTTTTGTGCGAATAGTAAATATATTTAATTCGTTTAAACTTAAAGTAAAATATAGAAATTTAACTTGTTTATAACATAACCAGCGTTTTAAACTATAGATAAATACCATTTAGTATTGTATTTTTGCTAAAAAGAAAAAGAAAGCAGATTTCTATCCTTACTGGAACAACTTCAGGAAAAAACGGAAATAAAATAAAGATAATTAATGAAAGGAGCACTACTCATAAACTTGGGATCACCAGACAGCCCAGAACCTAAAGATGTAAAAAAATACTTAGGCGAATTTTTAATGGACGAACGTGTAATCGATGTGCCACTTTGGGCAAGAACATTACTAGTAAAAGGTATTATTTTAAATACAAGACCAAAAGCCTCTGCAAAAGCCTATAAAAAAATATGGTGGGAAGAAGGTTCGCCATTAATTGTATTGTCTGAGCAGTTACAAGAAAAAGTTCAAGAACACGTTGCTTTTCCTGTTGCACTTGCTATGCGTTATGGAAGTATGACTATTAAAAAAGGACTACAAGAATTGGTAGATAAAGGTTGTGACGAGGTGTTTTTAGTACCTTTATATCCACAATTTGCAATGGCAACAACAGAGACTATTTTAGTTTTAGCCGAAGAGATAAGACAAGCACATTTTCCAAACCTTAAAATAGAGTCTTTAAAACCTTTTTATAACAATCCAGAATATATTTCAGTCCTAGCCAACAGCATAAAAGAAGACTTAAAAGATAAAGAATATGAGCATTTGCTCTTCTCATATCATGGTATTCCAGAACGACATATACGTAAAAGCGATATCACTAAATCGCACTGTAATCCAAGCGATGAAGAAAATTGTATCTGTTGCAAAACACCCAGCAAAGCACACGAATTTTGTTATAAACATCAATGTAAAGAAGTTACGCGTTTAGTTGGTGAGTATTTAGAATTGGAACCAGACACGTATTCTACTTCTTTTCAATCGCGTTTAGGTTTCGATCCTTGGTTACAACCATATACAGATAGAACCATAGAGCGTTTAGGTAAAAAAGGCATTAAAAATATGGCTATTGTAACACCTGCTTTTGTAAGCGATTGTTTAGAAACTTTAGAAGAAATAGCAATGGAAGGCGAAGAAATTTTCCACGAAGTAGGCGGAAAAGACTTTACTACTATTCCTTGTTTAAACACTAATAAAGATTGGGTAGCGTTTCTTGCAAAACAAATTAACGAATGGTCTAAAGCAAAAGTACAAGCTTAGAACATGGAATATTATTTTTACATAAAAGCCTTACACCTTATTTTTGTAATCACATGGTTTGCAGGATTGTTTTACATTCCAAGGTTATTTGTGTACCATATAGAATCTTCTCAAAAACCATCACCAGAAAAAGAGATACTAAGCAAGCAATTAAAACTAATGTCAAAACGTTTATGGTCTATAATAGCATGGCCATCAGCTATTTTAGCAGTGTTTTTTGGGTTACTATTATTTTATTTAAATCCCTATTTAATACAAAACAGCTGGATGCAAGTAAAATTGGGTTTTATAGTTTTACTCATCATATATCACTTGCAAACACATGTTTATTATAAACAATTACAAAACGATGTTGTAAAAAAGTCATCTAATTTTATGCGTATTTGGAACGAAGGCGCAACCTTTATTCTATTTGCAGTAATCTTTTTAGTTTTATTAAAAAGTGCCTTCAATTGGATTTTTGGCGTCTTAGGTATTTTTATTTTAGGCCTATTATTAATGTTAGGTTTTAAGGTTTATAAAAATATTAGAAATAGAAATCCAGAAGCCTAGTTTTTTTGACGTTCCCTAAAGGTCGTGTTTTACACTATATCTTTTTTTTGCATATATGCAACAAAAAAAAGGATGCCGTTTCAACCACTAACGCGAAATAGTGGTTCGATTATTGTTATCTTTAATGCAACAAAAAATAAATGAAGTTAAAAAAGCTGTCTTTACGAACCAGAATATTCATAGCCATGATTTTGCTGGTATTATTGTCTTCAATTTTAATTGCAGCAGTTTCTATATACCAATATAACGAAGAAACCCAAGACTATCACAAACAGCGTCTAGACAGAAAAGAAACCGCTATTATTAGGAGTTTAGATTTTGTTATTCGCGAAACTACATTTCCAGTAACAACAGCAAATGTGCCGCTAATTTTTAAAACTAAAATCTACGAAGTTGCAGAGGTACATAACATACAAATAAACCTGTACGATTTAGAAGGCTCTTTGCTTATTTCATCTAAAGCAGATATAAAACAAGAAGTTACCGAAAAATGTCTAGAACCAAACGTTTTAAATGCATTATCCAACACTGCAGAGCATCGTTTCGAAGAACGTCGAGAGGAAGAAGATAAAGCTTGGAGATCTTCTTATCTCTATATTACAGATGCAAAATTTAAAGATTTAGCAATATTAAATTTACCTTATTTAGAGAAAGACGATTTTCTAGCAAAAGAACTTGACGAGTTTCTAGAACGGCTAGCGTATACTTCATTGCTTGTTATGCTTGCTGCAGTTGCACTTGCTTTTTTCTTGTCAAAATACATTACTAAATCGTTAAAAACCATTAGCGAAAAAATGAAGAATACGCGATTAGAGAAACGTAACGAAAAAATAAATATTAAAAACACAAGTGAAGAAATTGCAGTATTAGTCAACTCTTACAATAGCATGATTGACGAACTAGAAGAAAGTGCAGTGCAATTAGCTACAAGCGAGCGTGAACAAGCTTGGCGAGAAATGGCAAAACAAGTAGCGCACGAAATTAAAAACCCATTAACACCAATGCGTTTAAGTGTGCAAAGTTTTCAACGTAAATTTAATCCTGAAGATGAGAATATTCATCAAAAAGTAGATGAATATTCTAAAACGTTAATCCAGCAAATAGATACTATGAGTTCTATAGCAAGCGCCTTTTCTAATTTCGCGAAAATGCCAGCTCAAAAAAACGAAATGCTTAATGTTGTTGAGGTTGTAGATTTAACACTCGATATTTTTAACGAAGACTACATTACGTTTCAGTCTAATACACAAGAGATAATAGCAAAATTTGATAGAACACAACTTATTAGAGTTATTACAAATTTAATTAAAAATGGCATTCAAGCGATTCCTCAAGACAAGCAACCAGAGATTCTTGTTAATGTTTCAGACGAAAATAATTTTGTTAAAATTACAGTTTCAGATAATGGAATTGGTATAACCGATGAAAATAAATCAAAGATTTTTGAACCTAAATTTACCACAAAATCCAGCGGAATGGGATTAGGCTTGGCTATGGTAAAAAATATTATGGAAACTTATGGAGGAACAATTACCTTTGTAACAGAAAAGGGTAAAGGCACAATTTTTACGGTGGCTTTTCCTAAAAATTAAAACGTTCTCGATACAGAATTCTTAAAAAAGAATTTTACTAAAACTGATAGATCAATTTATTTTGTCACTTCGAGTAATTTTTGAAGCACGAGAAAACAGTAACAAGAAGCCAAATAAAATAAAAAACAACATTTTATATGACATACGAAAACATACTTTCAGATTATCAAAATGGTATTACAACTATAACCATAAATAGACCTTCAAAATTAAACGCTTTAAACAAAGCAACCATAGAAGAACTTCATGAAGCTTTTAAAGCGGCAAATAATGATAATGAAACCAAAGTAATCATTATCACAGGAAGTGGCGAAAAAGCCTTTGTTGCAGGAGCAGATATTAGTGAGTTTGCAAACTTTAATATAGAGAATGGAGGTAAGCTAGCTGCAAAAGGGCAAGAATTGTTGTTCGATTTTGTAGAGCATTTAAGCACTCCAGTAATAGCAGCAGTTAATGGCTTTGCACTTGGTGGTGGTTTAGAATTGGCAATGGCAGCACATTTTAGAGTGGCTAGCGATAATGCAAAAATGGGATTGCCAGAAGTCTCATTAGGTGTAATTCCTGGTTATGGAGGTACACAGCGTTTACCTCAACTAGTAGGTAAAGGTCGTGCTATGGAAATGATTATGACAGCAGGAATGATAGATGCAAATAAAGCCAAAGATTACGGTTTGGTTAACCACGTAGTAACACAAGAAGAACTAATACCATTGACCAAAAAAATTGCCAACAAAATCATACGTAATTCTACAGTCGCAATTAGTAAAGCTATAAAAGCTGTTAATGCTAATTATCAAGATGGCGTTGATGGTTATGAAACTGAAATAAAACAATTTGGAAAATGCTTTGGTACTGAAGATTTTAAAGAAGGTACAACTGCTTTTTTAGAAAAACGTAAGGCTGAATTTCCTGGGAGATAATATAATCTATTTTATTTACCAGGAAATCCAGCTTTTTAGGTATCTAATTTTATTTGTTATTTTTTTTGTAAAAATTTTATTATTGTAGCAATAATCATTGTTGCAAGTAATAAATATTGGATTAATACAAAGTTGTTTTTTTTATCCAATATTTGAATGAACAAAATAAGGGCTAGAGGAACAAAAATCAAGTGTTTTTTTTTCATAATTAGTTAGTATCCCATACAAGCATTATAATCATTATCAGCATCTGTAGCACATTTAGCAGCTATTAGAATTGCGGTAGCCGCTCCGAAACCATAACCGACACCTCCAGTAAATATTCCTACAAGTGCTGCTGCAGCTAACGCTATTAATAAATTCTCACCACACCTAGCTTTAGCTATGTCCAAAACATCACGACAAGGATTAAAACCATCAAGTTTATTGTGTTGATTGTTAATTTCAACATTTATCATTTTTTCTATTTCGTTTTGATTTAGGTTTTTAAAATCCGGATTGTTTATTCCGAAATTAACACTTTCATTATATAATTGTATAAGTAAATTTGAAATCACATCAGATTTCTGAATATTTGCATCTTCTAATATAATTAATAGATCTTCAGGCTTTAAATCTTTAGAAACATATTCTAAAGATTCAAAATCTATATTATTTTCTTTTTCAAGTAGATTAATAATTTCTGTACTTGTTTGTAATTGTTTTTCTACAAAGCTATCTAGATTTATGTTACCAGAGTTTTTTTCTAGATTTATATTATCAGTCGAATTAATAGAATTTTGTATGTCATTATCATACTGACTACAAGATGCAAATAATGTCAATGATGCTAAGATACTTGCTAAATAGGATTTTCTAATTTTTTTTGTAAAATTTATTTTAAATTGCGAACGTAAAAAAAAAGACTTCACAAAATATTTTGTAATTATTCTGTGAAGTTTATCGAAAAAATTATTTATGTAAAAATTTAATTTTCGCCATTTACTTCAGTAAAAAATTGCTCTAAAAAATCAACCATATAATTATGCCTTTCTAAAGCAATTCGCTTTCCGGTTTTAGTCTTCATCATATCTTTTAACAGTAATAGTTTCTCGTAAAAATGATTAATTGTTGGCGCAGTAGAGGCTTTATACTCCACTTTTGTTAAATTAAGATTTGGGATAATTTCTGGATTATAGATGGCTCTATTTTTAAAGCCACCATAATTAAAAGTACGGGCAATACCTATGGCTCCCAGTGCATCTAATCGATCTGCATCTTGCACAACTTGTAATTCTATAGAATTAAAAACATTTGTTTTTTCAATACTGGAACTAAAAGAAATGTTTTCTATAATTTTTATAACATGTTCAATAATTGCAGAATCTACATTTTTTTCAAACAAAAATTCCCTTGCTTTTTTAGGGCCTACGGTATCATCTCCATCATGAAATTTACTATCGGCAATATCATGTAATAAAGCACTTAAAGCAACAATTTCTATATTTACGGTTTCATTTTTAGCAATAAGCATTGCATTATTATAAACACGCTCAATATGAAACCAATCGTGGCCACCTTCTGCATTAGCCAATTCTTCTTTCACAAAAGCTTTGGTAGCTTCTAATAAATCATAGTTCATATTATAACTTTGCAGGATCTACCCATTTAAATTGAAATGAATTTTCAGGTATTTTAATACGTTCAGACAAACGATACATTCTAGGAGGCAGTTTCATTAAATAATCTCTAGCTTTTTCAGCTTCTTCATTTAAACCAGTAATTTTTCCAATCTCCCAACGATCAATAAGTTTTTGTAAAATATCGACATAATCGTTAGATGTATAAACACCAATACGTTGAGCAGTATTCGAGAATTCTTCGAAAGCAGAACCTATTTGGCCACCAGATTCTCTTAAAAAATGTGCTGGCATAGCAATTTTTAGCTTCATCATGTCATGAAAAGCCATCATCATTTGGTTTGGGTCTACAGTAAAGATGCGTTCTACAAATTCGCTGTAAGCGTGATGGTGTCTCATTTCGTCTCCAGCAATAATTTTACACATTTTAGCTAATTGTTTACTCCCTTTTTGCTTAGCAATTTTTGCAACACGATTGTGCGAAACATAGGTTGCTAACTCTTGAAAGCTGGTATAAACAAAGTTCTTATAAGGATCTCTCCCTGTACCAATATCATGCCCATCTGCAATAAGGTGCTGCGTGGTCTTTTCAATCTCTTTCATATTAACTCTCCCAGAAAGATATAAGTATTTGTTAAGCACATCTCCATGACGGTTTTCTTCACCTGTCCAATGTCTTATCCACTTAGACCATCCATTGGCTTCTATTTGGTATATACCTTCAACATCCATGAGCCAAGATTCGTAACTTGGTAAAGCTTCTTCGGTAATCATGTCACCAACCAAAACCACCCAAAAATCATATGGA
>Ga0209652_1000689_pt1 | contig 28499 bp, 25 predicted proteins | sample SaaInl74LU_5_DNA_FD_184641 | JGI IMG/M metagenome (GOLD analysis project Ga0209652, IMG submission 184641) | Marine microbial communities from expanding oxygen minimum zones in the Saanich Inlet - ESP_74LU_5_DNA (SPAdes) (version 2) | ecosystem: Environmental > Aquatic > Marine > Intertidal zone... | reverse complement strand
ATCGCTTTCGGGCACCTCCCAAGTGCTTGGGTCAATCACAAAACCTTCTTTTTCGGCAGAGAGGTTGGGCGACATAGGAAACTGCAGTTGTTGGGCTTCGGGAAAACAAATGAGCTCTTCTGATATCAAGTTTCGAACGGTGATGCTATCGCTAGCGTCCAGATCTCCGGCTTGAACGGGCTTCCAGTAGTTGGCCTGAAGCGCTTCGCACAAGACGGCACTCACCACGGTTTTTCCTGCACCGGTGTCGATGCCGCTCACAATGTATCGTTTAAAGTTGGTGTTCATGAAGAAGTGTTATCAATTGTTGGATGTCGCTTTTCTCGTTGAAGCTGTGCAGGCAAATGCGCAAACGTTCAGCTCCTTTAGGAACTGTAGGGTGGAGGATGGGACGAACAATCATTCCTGCTTCAGCAGCTTTTTCACTCCAAAGGTGAAGCTGTTTTGTACTGCCCATAACTCCCTGAATGGGAGAGCTGCTTTTGAGAAAATTAAGCGGACTCTCTTCAGCCAGAGAAGCAAAAAGAAGGACGTTCGCTTCCAAGTCTTCTCTTGCCTCTTTTGCAGATCCTACCATATCCAGACTCCAAGAGATGTGTTCCCAAAAGCTAGTGCTTGGTGCGGTAGTGTAAATAAACGAACGCGCATGATTGATCAAATACTGCTTGTAAACGTCACTACATAGCACCGCTGCTCCGTGCGCGCCAAAGGCCTTCCCGAAGGTGATGATGCGAAGGTCAATTTCTTCCGCTATTGCTAGCTCTTCTGCTAAAGCCAAGCCGTCTTTTTTCCATCCGGCAGCATGGGCTTCGTCCAAAAGCAAGGCTGCGGAAAACTGTTTTTTCAAGCGCAGCAATTCCATCAATGGAGCTTCATCGCCGTCCATACTAAATACACTTTCCGTGATGATGAGTACATTGCCAGTGGTCCGTTCGAGTTTCTTCTCCAAATCCTGCATGTCGTTGTGCGCGAAACCCCAATTCTTCGCCACCCCCAAACGAATGCCATCGCGAATGCTAGCATGACAAAATTCGTCGTAAAGGATGGTCAAGTCGCGATGGGCCAAGGCAGATATCACTCCTAAATTGGCAGCGTAACCGCTTTGAAAGACCAAGGCACTTTCAGCCCGAAAATAATCCGCAATATGAGCTTCAGTATGCTCGGCCAAGGCACTGTTCCCAGTGATCAATCGCGATCCGCCAGAAGCCCTTTCTTCTGAAATCGGGGTTCCCTTCTTCGCCAAGCCAAGGTAGTCATTGGAGGCAAAGTCGGCACCCTCATGTAGCCGCAATACCCGCTGAATGCCCGCCGCTTTGCGCTCGGTGTTGATCTTGTAAATGTGTGCTTCCAGGGGACTTTCCATGCCGCAAAGATAGCACTCGATTTAGATCAAAGGGCTAGTTGGGCAATGCTTTCACCTCTCCTTGTGGCGTAATGAAGAAAAACTCCTTCTTGATTTCGGTTTTGATCACTTCCTTTTCCACAATTTTCTCTTTTGGCGCTTCTTCTTTTTTGGGTGAAATTTCAAAGCGTACTTGAAGATTGTAGGTAAACTGCACCACGGGTTCAATGATAGCTTCGTGCAAAATGAAATCGTAGTTTTTGTAAGGAATCTTGTTATAATAAAGGGTCTTGTTGTTTACCCGCGTTTCGTCCACCACCACTTCATCTCTTTTTTTCGGGTTGATGTTGTCGATGCTGGTGTTGGCCACACTTTGGTAGCTTTCGTAGCGGTCGAGCGGAAAGAACACCCCCTGGCGATCGCTAACATACCTCGTTTCATCGTCCAAAGGAACGCCTAGTTTTTCATAAAGTGCAACGCGTTTGCGCAATACTTCAATGGCCTTGGTGCGAAGGGTATCGTAAATCGCATCCATGTTGGGAACGTAATAATCTACTTTTACCAAATCATAAATCTCGCTCAAAGCTGCGGCGGTGATGATTTGATCGAGCACCTTAGCATCCTTAAAATGAACGTGGAGGTTTTTTTGGATTTCGAAGCCGGCTGGAATCTCGGTGTAGGTTTTACTGAAGCGCTTGCCGTCGCTTACTTGAACGTCATAAACAGGCACCATGCTTAACATGTCGCACACCACATCGCTTTCTTTTAAACCGAGCAATTCTACTCGATTCATGAAATCGGCAATGCGCTGACCCATTAATTGATCGGCTTCAGCAGCGTCTTTGCCTACTTGTTTAATGTGAAAAATGGCGAGGTACGATTTTGCCACGCAGTTGTATATGCCGTTGATGTCGAAGGTGACTTGATTGCTTTGGGGCGATGCGGCGCGGACAATCATTTCTTGGTTCTGATGCTGATAACGGGTTTCAGCGTTATAAAGAATGTTGCCCGCTACTTGGGCCTTGCTGTTTTTTGGACTGATGAAAATAAGGGCGAAAAAGGCCAGCAAAAGGGTATGTTGAATCTTCATGTTGATGTATTTTGGTGAGTGGTACACCTCAACATGGAAAGGGTTCAAAAAATCTGAATTCTTGTATGGCTTAATCCACCCTTACCCGAAATTCAATCACCTCGGGAGATTTTTTTGTGTTGGCGAAGAGCTGGATTTTTCGGTATTGCCAGCCCATTTTTCCTTCGCTATCAAAATCAACAACAATACTATCGCGTGATCCTGGTGCTACAGGCGTTTTGGGGTAAGCAACCTTGGTGCAAGCACAGGCCACCTCGTAATTTGAAATCACCAAGGGCAGTTCGCCAGTGTTGGTGAAATAAAAAGTGTGATGAAGCAACTCGCCCTCTTTGATAGGGGCAGATTTGTAAACTTTATCATCAAAAGAAAACTCCGCATACGGTCCTAAAACCGCAGCGGAGTTTAAAAATATGATCATCAATAGGAACATGTCCGTATTGAATTATTTGTTTACTGGAGCACCAGAGCTTTGTTGCTTCACTGGAGAACCTGCAGCCTCAGTAGCGGTGATGGTTCCTTTGATACGAACTACTTTCGTTGGCTCGTTTACAGCGTTAGAAGTAATGGTTACCGATTTGTTGATTGGTCCAACACGGGTATTGTCATACTTCACTTTAATTGCAGAAGTTTGCCCTGGAGCAATAGGAGTTGTGTCGCACTTAGGAACAGTACATCCACAAGATCCTTTGCACTTAGAAATAATCAATGGCTCTGTACCGCTGTTGGTAACAACAAACTCACAGTTGGTATCGCCACCTTTAGCAACTACACCATAATCGTGAACGTCTTTGTCAACTTCAATCGCTGGTCCTGATACTACTTCATTTTGAGCTTGAACGGCGAAAACAGCACCGAGAACAAACAAGAGAGAAAAGATTGCCTTTTTCATGTTATAAGGGTTTAAAAAATTAGTTTCAATGATTAACTGAGGTAAACTTACGGGGCTTTTTTCGAAAGGGTTCGGCTTTTAACAAAACATTAACAGCGCCAAAGCCTAGTATCTATTGGTATTTCGGGCAGGGTGTTTTCTTTTTTTCTTTTTCTGGGTGATGCGATATTTTCCCGCCACATATTTTGTGCAGCCCGTTGACCCTACTAACTTTGCAAACTTATCCGCTCATGCGGTTCAGCTGAACACTATGGAAATTCCAAGCAAATACGATCCACGTGCCATTGAAGACAAATGGTATGCCTTCTGGATGGAGAACAAGTACTTCAACTCTAAACCCGATGGAAGAGAATCCTACACGGTAGTTATTCCTCCACCAAACGTAACGGGTGTGCTGCATATGGGGCACATGTTGAACAACACCATTCAAGACGTTTTGGTGCGCAGAGCGCGAATGAAAGGATACAATGCCTGCTGGGTTCCGGGTACCGATCATGCCTCCATCGCTACAGAAGCAAAAGTGGTGCAGAAGCTGCGCAAAGAGGGGGTCAAGAAGTCAGACCTCTCTCGTGATGCCTTTTTAGAACACGCTTGGGAGTGGACCCACAAACACGGTGGTATCATCCTCGATCAGTTAAAAAAATTGGGGGCCTCGTGCGATTGGGAACGCACGCGCTTTACCATGGACGAAAAGTACTACGAAAGCGTGATTGATACTTTTCTCGACCTCTACGAAAAAGGTAAAATATACCGTGGAAAACGCATGATCAACTGGGATCCTGCAGCGCTTACCGCCTTGAGCGACGAAGAGGTGATTTACAAAGAGGTTCAAGGAAAATTGTACCACGTAGCCTATCAAATCGAAGGCAGCGATGAACGTTTAGTTATTGCGACAACCCGACCAGAAACAATTCTCGGCGATAGCGCCATTTGTGTGCATCCCGATGATGAGCGTTACCATCACCTTAAAGGAAAACGCGCCATTGTTCCTATTGTTGGAAGGTCAATCCCCATCATCCAAGATGAGTATGTGGACATGGAATTTGGAACCGGTTGTTTGAAAATTACTCCAGCGCACGATGTGAACGACAACGAATTGGGAGCCAAGCACAACTTGGAAACCATCGAAATTTTGAATGCCGACGGAAGCCTTGCTGAAAACACGGGTAAATACGCCGGTAAAGACCGATTCGAGGTAAGAAAAGAAATTGCCATCGATCTTCAAGCAGCAGGTTTGTTGGTGAAGGAAGAAGAGTATACCAATAAAGTAGGCTACTCTGAACGCACCGACGTGGTGATTGAGCCGCGTTTGTCTTTGCAGTGGTTTTTAGACATGAAAGACTTGGCAAAGCCCGCTTTGGAGCATGTTATGAACGACGATATTCAGTTCCACCCAGCGAAGTTCAAGAACAGCTACCGCAATTGGATGGAGAACATCAAAGACTGGTGTATCAGCAGGCAACTTTGGTGGGGACACCGTATTCCTGCCTTTTATTTTGGTGAGAATGAAGAAGATTTTGTTGTAGCGAAAACCATTGAAGCAGCCTTAGAAAAGGCCAAAGCAAAATCAGGCAACAACAGTTTGACCTTGGCAGATTTGAAGCAGGATGAAGATGTTATGGACACTTGGTTCAGCTCTTGGTTGTGGCCCATTTCGGTGTTTGACGGCTTCTACAGCAAAGAGGAACTCGATTATTATTACCCCACTAACGACCTTGTTACGGCGCCAGAAATCATGTTCTTTTGGGTAGCAAGGATGATTATTGCGGGTTACGAATACCAAGGTGAATTGCCTTTCAAAAACGTTTACTACACAGGTATTGTTCGCGATAAGCTCGGTAGAAAGATGTCGAAATCGCTTGGTAACTCCCCAGATCCAATCGACTTGATGGAACAGTTTGGGGCAGATGGTGTTCGTGTTGGAATGTTGCTCACTTCGCCCGCAGGAAACGATTTGCCTTTTGACGATAAGTTGTGCGAGCAAGGTCGAAACTTCTCCAACAAGATTTGGAATGCTTTCCGTCTCATCAACATGTGGGAGCGAAAAGACATGGAACAACGTCCAGCAGCAGCTACGGCCATTCAGTGGTTTGAAAGCAGAATGGCCACCGTGTTAGAAGAAGTGAACCAAGATTTTGATCGCTTCAGGATTTCTGATGCCTTGATGAAGACCTATAAATTGGTTTGGAACGACTTCTGCTCGTGGTACTTGGAGATGATCAAACCTCCTTATGGAGAAGCCATTGATGAATTAACTTATCAGCGTACCGTAGGCTTTTTTGAAGCTTTGATGAAAATGCTTCACCCCTTCATGCCTTTCTTAACAGAGGAATTGTGGCATTTCTTGGGCGAAAGAAAAGGCGCAGATGAGGCGCTCATCGTAGCGCCATGGCCAGAAATGAAGGTAGAAGCAAGCGGAATTCAAGATCAGTTCGACTTTGCTGAGAAGGTGATTACGGCCATTAGAACCATCCGCAAGGAAAACCAAATTGCAAACAAAGACGCCATTGAGCTTAAAGTAAAAATCAACGCAAAAGAAGACAAGTCTTTCGATGCTGTGATTGCCCATCTTTGTAATGTATCCAGCATTGACTACATCACTGAAAAACCCGAAGGTTGCTTCTCTTTTGTGATTGAAAGCAACGAGTACTTCGTGCCTTTTGGAGAAAGCATCGATTTAGAGGCCGAGCGCGAAAAGCTGGTAAGTGAATTGGAATACACGAAAGGTTTCCTCAACAGCGTCATGAAGAAACTGAGCAACGAGCGTTTTGTAGCAGGAGCCCCAGATGCAGTAGTAGCTTCAGAGCGCAAAAAGCAGGAAGACGCCGAGTCGAAAATCAAGGTATTGGAAGAGAAGTTGGCGGCTTTGAGCTAGGTTGGGAGAGACGAGATTTGAGAGACGGGATTCGGGAGACGAGATTCGGGAGGCGGGAGACGAGATTCGGGAGACGAGATTCGGGAGACGGGATTCGGGATTCGGGAGACGGGAGACGAGACACTCGTGCTTGGAACCGTGCGTGCGTCCATCCCCAAATGAGTTGACCCAAAGTCGGATTGAATCGTCCAAAGAAGATTTCTCATTCGAAATTCATCTTTGTTGATGTTGAAATTCCTTATTCTTAACTTATTCACACATTCAAGCTTTCACGCAATCCCCATTCCAGTTTGAACTTCACAGCACTCCAGGTGTTTAACAAGCATGTTTGGATTATTCAAAAAAGACCCCATCGCGAAGCTGAGAAAGCAACGCGAACAACTCCTGAAGGAGGCTTTTGATATGAGCAAAATCGACCGTACAAAGTCGGATGCGCTTATGGCGAAAGCAGATGAAATTGAGAAGAAAATCATTCAACTCACAGAAAAATCATGAAGCACATTGGAATCATTGGCGATTCTCGCGGTATAGGTAAAGCCTTGCGAGATCAGCTCTTGGCAGAAGGTCATCACGTTTATGGCGTTTCTCGCAGCGGAGGGAGCGTTCACCCCAATCATCATCACATTGCAACAGATGCAGTAGCCTCAGCGGTGGATTTTTCTGAGTACACGGAAGTTTTGGACGGATTGGTTTATTGCCCGGGAACCATCAACCTAAAACCTTTTCGAGGATTGAAGGAGGAAGACATCATGAACGACCTCAAGGTGAATTATGTGGGAGCTTTCATGAATGTTCAGAACAATTTGAAATTACTCAAGAAAAGTCAACACCCAAGTGTGGTCTTGTTTTCTACGGTTGCAGTGCAAACGGGAATGTCTTTTCACGCAAGCATTGCTTCGGCTAAAGCGGCGGTGGAAGGACTCACAAGAAGCTTGGCGGCAGAATTAGCACCGAGCATTCGGGTGAATTGCATTGCGCCATCGCTTACCGATACTTCTTTGGCTGAAGGGCTTTTGAACAACGATAAAAAACGAGAAGCTGCCAATGAACGTCATCCCTTAAAACGCATTGGTTCTGCAGAAGAATTGGCGGCGAGTGCGGCTTATTTATTGGGCGATCACAGTTCATGGATGACCGGACAAATTTTGCATTTGGACGGTGGAATGTCGGCAATAAGATGATCTGGACCAAAGAACAATTGGCTGAGCTCGATGGACGGTACCGTGGAAGGTTTATCAATTCCATCAGTGGAGTAAAACCAGCAAACCTCATCGCCACAAAAAGCAAAGAAGGCTTAAGCAATGTTGCCTTGTTTTCCTCGGTGGTGCACCTTGGAGCAAACCCCGCCATGTTGGGTTTTGTGATGCGTCCGCCCACAGTTGAACGACACACCTGGGACAACATCCTTGAAACCGAAGTCTACACCATCAACATGGTCACGACCGAGCTTTCGGAAAAAGCGCACTACACCTCCGCGAGATCGGAAAGAAATGCTTCAGAATTTGAGTGGTGTGACCTAGAAGAAGCCTACTACGAAGATTTTCATGCGCCTTACGTGGGCAATTCGCCTTTAAGCTATGGAATGCGCTTGGAAAACAAATTCCCTATTTCAAATGGTTGTTATTTCATTAGCGGAACTGTAGAATGGGTGAAGTTTGATGAAGCATTTTTGGCCCAAGACGGCTACCTCGATATTGCCGAACAAGGCGCAGCGGGAATCGTTGCTTTAGACGGATACCACGGTTTAAGCAAGCAATTTCGCTTGAGTTTCGCAAAGAAAGGCGAGGAACTCCAACAACTAAAGGACTTCAAAAAAGGCTGGTAAGATGAAGCCCGAGATAAGTGTGGTATGGCTCAAACGCGACCTCCGCTGGCGAGATCATGCGGCTTTTGATGCTGCTCTTAAGCATCCTTATCCCATCGTAGCGCTCTATTGCTTTGAACCTGAGTTGATGTCGGCTCCCATGCACAGCGACAGACACTGGACCTTCGTTCAAGAATCCTTAAACGATTTAGAACGTTTTCTTGAGCAATGGAATGTGCCGCTGCTTAGCGGTATTGGCGAAGTGGAGGAGGGCTTTGATTTGCTTCGCGAAGCCTATACCATCAAGACCGTTTTTAGTCATGAAGAAATTGGTATCGGCCTTACCTTCGAGCGCGACAAACGGATGTTGACTTACTTCAAGGAAAAGGGAATCAACTGGAAAGAGTTTCAGCATAACGCCGTTATTCGAGGATTAAAAAACCGCTATCGCTGGAACGAACTTTGGCACGAATACATGCATTCAGCGCTGATACATCCTGATTTTAATCAAGTTCCGAAAGCACAGCAAGGAATCACAAAGCCCGAACGTTGGTTCAAGGAAACCGCTTTTTCATCACCCAGAAAAAAAAGCCGACAAGCAGGTGGCGTTAGAAAGGCTTGGAAGTACCTTGAAAGTTTTTTCGAATTACGCGGAAAAGGATACTCAGGAGGAATATCAAAGCCTGAACGATCTAGAAGCACCTGCAGTAGATTGTCGCCTTACCTCGCTTGGGGTAATTTAAGTTTGCGGGAAGTGTACCATGAAGCCTTGAAACACAAAGCCAAGCCTGGATGGCAACGCAGCATGCAGAACTTTATCTCTCGCTTGCACTGGCATTGTCATTTTATCCAAAAATTTGAAATGGAGTGTAGTGTGGAATCATCGCTTTTCAATCGGGGGTATGAGCAGCTGCCTTTCAATGAAAACCAAGTGGCTTTTGAACGCTGGAAGAATGGAACCACGGGAATTCCATTGGTGGATGCCTGCATGCGCTGTTTGACGGAAACGGGCTACTTGAATTTCAGGATGCGGGCCATGCTCATCAGTTTTCATTCGCACCATTTGTTTCTGCGTTGGAAGCAGGGAGCCGATCATCTGGCCAGCTTATTTTTGGATTTTGAACCGGGGATTCACTTTCCTCAGATTCAGATGCAAGCCGGATTGGTGGGGGTGCATACCTTGCGCATTTATAACCCAACGAAACAGGCGCAAGACCATGATCCGCAAGCGGAGTTTATTCAAAAATGGGTACCCGAATTGCGCGGATTGCCCGCCGATATTGCCATTGAACCGTGGAAATTGAGTCCCATGGAACGCATGATGTTTGATTACCCTCAGTTAGAACACTACCCCGAGCCGATTGTTAATTTGGACCATTCTGCGAAAAAAGCCCGAGATTTGATCTGGAATTTCAGACAAGATCCGACGGTGATTCGAGAAAATGCTCGTATTCTTGTAACGCATACCTTGCCTGGGAGCAGAAACAGATGACTATGTTATACAACGAAGTACACTTTTTAAGTGAAGACGCCGAATGGCTCGTATTCATTCACGGTGCCGGTGGAGCGGTAGAAACTTGGAAATATCAAGTGGACGCCTTTGCGCCTTACTTCAATTTGTTGTTGATGGACCTGCGCGATCATGGGAAAAGCAAAAACATTGAGCCGCATTACGAAGAGTACGATTTTCGTGTAGTGACTCATGATATTCTTCAGGTAGTGGATCATCACGGTATTAAAGAAGCGAATTTTATGTCGCTCAGCTTGGGAAGCATTTTGCTCCAACAAGTTGATATCGCTCGTCCGAAACTCATCAAGCGTCAGGTAATGGCTGGAGGCGTTTTCAAGGCAACATTGAAGATGAAGTTCTTTATGCATTCTGCCAAGGTCTTGAACTTCATCTTGCCTTATCACATGATGTACAAGCTGTTTTCCTGGATTGTCTTGCCGAAGAAAAACCACCGTTTTTCACGAATGATTTTCCGTGTTCAATCGAAAAAGCTCACCCCAAAAGAATACCTGAAGTGGATTGGTTTGTATAACCATTTCTTTAAAGTATTGCGCGAGTATTTCTACCGTCCGGTAGATAAAATGAGTCTCATTGTAATGGGCGATCAGGACCATGTTTTTTTCAATGCAGCTAAGAAATTTGCGAAGGTGCAAGAAGAGGTCACCATGATGATTATGGAGAATTGTGGCCATGTTTGCAACATCGAACAACCGCACGTTTTCAATAAAATGGCTTTGGAATTTCTTACTGGGAAGAAGTTGGAAGAGTTGGAGAAGGCGAGGTCTTGAAATAAAATGTTAGGGAAAGCGTCAGCCTTAAAAGTTTTTTTGAAGATCCTTATTCGTTGTAGTAGTTTGGTGTTCTCATTTCTTCCGGAGTGTCAAGTATAACGACTCTCCATTTTGTTCATTTATAAAATGAAGAGCAGCATTCATGAAGTTGCGTTTCAAAAGGTTTTCTTATTCAAAATGTATTCAGAAATTTGATGTTATCGTGTTTCGCAAAACGCGAATAAATGAATATATTTGTATGAAAATAAGGGTGATAAGTGAGGCGAAAATCCTTAGATATGTAGAGCGAAATGTACAAGCACGATCAAGCTTTATCATTTTTCTATCGAGAATTAAAGTTTGTGATTGGTCTAGTATTAACGACTTGATGTATGATTTCCCTAATGCCCGCTTGCTTGTTGATTGCGAAAACAAAAGGGTCATTTTTAAAATTGGGGGTAACAAATACAGGATGATATGTGATTATAACTTTTATAAGTCATGCTGTTTATATGTAGCTTTTATCGGCACTCACTCAGAATATGACAAAGTTGACGCATGTAGGGTAAATACAATATAAGTTCAAAAGCATGTTTTCAAAAATTACGACAGATGAGCAATACCATCAGTATTGTGAGCAGCATAAAGCTTTAGGGAATCAATTGGCAGATGGGATTGCAAATGAGGATAAAGAAAATCAATATTATCTATTAGATTTGGTGATTCAGGACTATCACCGAAGCTTGCGAGATCCTCTGCTTCGCCTCACACCCGTGGAACTTTTGAAAGCATTGCTCCAGGAATACTCGCTTTCTGCTCTCGCGATGAGTAAAGAGTTGGAAATTCCACCATCGGTCATTTCAGAAGTATTAAATTACAAAAGAGGTTTCAGTAAATCCTTGATTACTCGGCTTGCCAAAAGGTTTGATTTGCCTGAAAGTGTGTTTTTGAAGTCTTATCCTCTGAAAAAGCGCAACGATAAACTTGCGTCTTAGTCGGAAAGCATTGGGCTTACCCAAAGATGGAATAAACGAAATCCTCAGCGCTTACTAATTCGATTCCCGCTAATAGCACGTTGCCTGCTGCAACGGTGACGACCTTCAGTAAAAGGCCTCAATTTCAGGTGCTTGGTTGATCTTCCTTGCACCCTTGCCCGCCACTTTCTCCAAGATTGAGGCTTGAGTTCTCTTCGCATCAACTTAATCACATCGCCTTCCGCAATGCCAAATTGCAGCTCAATAGCGTCGAATGGCGTTCGGTCTTCCCAAGCCATTTCAATGATACGGTCTACCTCTTCGAAGGTGAGGGATTTGATGTTTTTTACTGACATATTTAATAAACATATCGGCTTTGCGGATGTTCTTTTAACATGAAAAAGTCTGATCTGCCCAGCAAAATTTGTCCGGTCTGCGAGCGTCCCTTTTCTTGGAGAAAGAAGTGGGAAAAGCATTGGGACGAGGTGAAATATTGCAGCAAGCGTTGCAGCGGTGAGCGACGAAAATCTCTGGCGAATTAAGTGAAGATGAAAAAGACCTTAAGACTCATTTTAGGCGATCAGCTTAATGGGCAACATTCGTGGTTTAAAGACGATGAACATTGCGTTTACGTGATGATGGAAATGCGTCAGGAAACCGATTATGTACGTCACCACGTGCAAAAGATCTTGGCTTTTTTCTTGGCGATGAGGTCCTTCGCTGAGGAGCTTCAATCCCAAGGGAAAGAAGTGATTTATCTCAGTTTGGATGATCCAGATAATCAACACGATTTGGAAGACAAGCTGAGGGTCATCACCCAGAAAAATAATATCGAAAAATTTGAATACCAAGCGCCAGACGAATACCGATTAGACCTCCAATTGCGCCGCTTTTGCGATGAAATTACACTCCCCTCAAAACGATATTCCAGCGAACACTTTGCGGCAGATGTTGAGGAGTTTGAGGAACTTTTTAAGGGGAAGAAGACCTATTTAATGGAGACCTTCTATCGTTTCATGCGGCGGAAACATGGGGTCTTAATGGTGGAAGATCAGCCACTCACAGGGAAATGGAATTACGACCATGATAATCGAAATAAGCTGCCCAAGAACCATCGCCCACCAGAACCGCTCACCTTTTCGCATGATGTGAGTGAGTTGAAAAAAATGATCGACACCTCAGGCGTGAAATTCATTGGAAATGTGAACGAAAAGCAGCTCTTATGGCCGAAGAACAGGCAAGAGAGTTTGCAGCTTTTGGACTTTTTTGTGGATGAGTGTTTACCGCTATTTGGGAAGTTTCAGGATTCCATGACTACGGAATATTGGAGTGTTTATCACAGCCGGATATCCTTCTCCCTCAACACCAAGATGATTTCTCCTTTGGAAGTTATAGACAAAGTGGAACAGCGTTTTTACGAAGATGAAAATCACGCAGGAATAGCCCAAGTGGAAGGCTTTATTCGACAGATTCTAGGTTGGCGAGAATACATGCGCTGCATTTATTGGATGAAAATGCCAGGGTATGCCGACTTGAACTTTTTGGAACACGAGCGAGCATTGCCATCCTTCTTCTGGACCGGGAAAACGAAAATGAAGTGCATTGCCCATGCTGTGCAGCAAAGTTTGGACTACGCTTATGCGCATCACATTCAGCGTTTGATGGTGACGGGCAATTTCGCCTTGCTTGCAGGAATTCATCCCGATGAGGTGGACCAATGGTACCTCGGTATTTACATCGATGCCATTGAATGGGTTGAAATCACCAATACGCGGGGGATGAGTCAGTTCGCTGATGGCGGCATCGTGGGAACGAAACCCTATGTGAGTTCGGCCAATTACTTCAAGAAGATGGGCAATTATTGTTCGGGCTGCAAATACAATCCCGACCTCAAAGCAGGGGAAGAGGGGGCTTGTCCGTTCAACGTTTTGTATTGGCACTTTTATGATCGTCACGAAGAAAAATTAAAGAAAAACCCGAGAATTGGCATGGCTTATAGAACCTGGGACAAGATGGGGAGTGAGAAGAAAGCTCAGATTTTAGAGCGCGCCGAGCTGTATTTAAATGATATGGAGAACTTATGAAACGAGCATTTTATTGGTTTCGGAATGATTTGAGACTGGGCGATAGTCCGGCCCTGCAACGTGCTCTTCGTGAAAACGACGAAATCGTGCCCGTGTATATTTTTGATGAAAGAGAATGGGAAGAAGATGAGTGGGGCTTTGTGAAAACAGGCGCTCACAGAACCAAGTTTCTTTTGCAGTGCGTTTCCTCTCTTCAAGGAGCTGTGCGCGATTTGGGGAGCGAGCTCATCATCAAAAAGGGGGACGTGGCAGAAGTTTTCAAATCACTCAAAGAAGCGTATTCCTGCAACACCATTTACTTCGAAGCAGAGCACACTTTCGAAGAACTCCAAACGGAGAACAGACTGGCCGCTTTTAAGTTGATCAGGGAAGAGGGGAAAACTTTGTTTCATCCAGACGATTTGCCATACGGCGTTCACGACATCCCTGATGTTTTCACCTCATTTCGAAAAGATGCCGAAAAGAAATCACGCATTCGTCCGTCACTCCCCGAACCTGAATCGATAAAGAGTCCGGAAATCGCCCCACACGAATTGCCTACTTGGGATGAATTTCCTTTGGAAGCGCCGAATTTAGATCCTAGAGCTGTGTTGGAATTTGAAGGCGGCATTGAAGCGTCTTGGGAGCGTTTGGATCATTATTTTTTCGAGAGCAAGCAGTTAGGAGTGTACAAAAAGACCCGTAATGGACTCCTTGGTGAGGGCTACAGTTCAAAGTTCTCTCCTTGGTTGGCGAAGGGATGTTTTAGTCCGCGAGAGATTTATGAAGAAGTGCGCAGGTATGAGTCGGAACATGGCGCGAATGATAGTACCTATTGGCTCATTTTCGAGCTCATTTGGCGCGATTATTTTCGTTTTGTAGCAATGAAATATGGCGAACGCATTTTCTGGAAGTCGGGCATAAAGGCTGAAGGTCCGGGCATTCAGAACAAACGTTTCTTCTCTCATTGGTTGAATGGCAGTACCAAAGATCCTTTTGTGAATGCCAACATGAAAGAACTGGCCAAGACCGGTTGGATGAGTAATCGCGGCAGGCAGAACGTTGCAAGTTATTTGGTGCACGATTTGGGCGTGGACTGGCGCATGGGGGCAGCCTGGTTTGAGCACCAACTTTTAGATTACGACCCTTGCAGCAATTACGGTAATTGGATCTATATCGCGGGAGTAGGAAACGACCCTAGACCTCAGCGGAAATTCAATACCCATGGTCAGGCAGAGCGCTACGACCCAGATGGAAAATATCAACGACTTTGGAACAATGAGATATTGGAATTTGACTTATAACGACCCAGGAAGGTGGGCCGAGGTACACGCTATTTCGGGTGCCCCACTGAACTTCTTTCAGTCGATAAAAGCTGGAGGAACAGGGAGTCCGCGTGCCGTTTTAGTAAAAAGTGGAATACCTGAATTGGATGAGTTATTGTCTGCCACCTCCGTTATCAAGTATTGCAATTTTGAGCGCACTGCCAATGGCATGGTGATGTATGTTCGTGTGCGTTTGGAAATGTACGGTATCCCCTTTAGGAATTATGATTTGTTGCGCGTTGAAGGCTTGTTAGCTCGTGGGAATGTTGGCTTTGGTGTTCGCTTGGTACTGCGAGAAGGGGGGGGAGTAGAGCTTGAAGTGAAGCAAGAGCACCAGAAGAAGTTGATGGCATGGTTGAATCGGTCTGTTCAGGGCTGATTTAGGCTGATTTAGGCTAATGGATGTTGAGAGTGAGTTCGACCAGAATCGTTGAAATGCTTTCAAATGAGCTGAAATCCGGGGGATGTTGAATTTATTGAGCAGCAGTTAATTTTTGTTGGCATAGGGACCAGATAAAATCATGATGAAAAGTGGGTTGAAGGTCTTCCTTATCAGAAAGATGATTGGGTTTTGTCAGCGTTCCCCTTTTATTTGTAATCGTTCCCAATTTCACTCAGCCCTGGCGGGCCCTCCCTCCCCCTCCAACGCTTCGAAACTAGGGAATTTTGAACTGACTTTTTCGTCCATTTTGTGGATGAACTCCCTGAGTTTGTAGATGAAGCGAATTCGCTAAAGAACTCACCCCAATCCCACCTCGAAACGCACAAAGCCAAGCACTTCCACAATCCTTTCAGTACCTCACTTTGTCCAAACCTTAATGAATCATCAGGCCTAATTTATACCCTTATCATTGTCCTTCCAAACTCAATTTGTCCTAGCTCTACTTTTCTTTGTGAATGACAATTATTGCAGTTCTGCTGTTCCTTTTTTCATTTGAAACATTACAAGATTAAATTCACCAGAAACTCAATGTCCTATGAAAAAGACCGAAATCATCACCCTGAGCCTTGCGTTTCTTGCGCTAATCATGAGCCTATTATTCATTACTGGCGCATCTATTTTACTTGTCCTTAGTCTAAGCGTTGCAGCAGTCTTGTATCAATACTTCAGTTTTGCGCTAATGCACGAACTCCCACTCAAGCGTGCCTTCAAGAAAGAAAGCTATCCTGAAAATAGCGGTAAATTCATTGTTCTTGCTGTGCTGGCCGGGATTGCGCTGTCTTTTGCTGCCGTGGGAAGCATGTTTAAGTTGCTTCATTGGCCAGGGGCAAACGTAATATTGCTCAGCGCGATTGGGACTAACCTTGCCATCTTCATTGCTACATTTCTCCTAAGCAAGGGACAGTCTTTAGTTGTTATAAAGAACATTCAAAAACGAAGCGCTTTTGCTTTTCTCTTGTGCGGTAGCCTATTCTATTTCGGTTCTTATATATTCCTTGATTTCAAATATAGAGCACATCCAGATTACATAGAAGCGGTAAAGGCCTTCCAAGACAACCCTAATGACGAGGGTTTAAGGACGAAAATGGAAGAAGAAAAAATGAAAATGTTTCAGCAATAAAAGTGCTGTATTTCTCTTGCCGAAGGGAAATAAGATGAAAGCGCTTCCTGATGAATTCTTAACATTCCCCAAACACTCGAAGCCGTACTTTTGTATTCGAAAAATTGCGCCTACATGTCAAAGATTACCCAAGAACGTTTTGTCAATCGAGAATTAAGCTGGTTATCCTTTAACGAGAGAGTGCTTCAAGAAGCAAAAGACAGCAGCAACCCTCTGATTGAACGCATGCGATTCTTAGGGATTTTTTCAAACAACCTAGACGAGTTCTTTCGTGTGCGGGTGGCAAGTTTGAACCGCTTGTCGAAATTGGGTAAAAGGGTAACTACTGGACTAGATTTTCAGCCAGAAGAAACCCTACTTGAAATTCGCGATAAGGTCATTGAACTTCAAAACGAGTATCAGGACATCTTCGATCATTTGGAGTTGGAACTCAGAGAAGAGAACATCTTCTTTATTGATGAAGACCACCTGAATGAGGAACAGCGGGCTTTTGCGGAGGCTTATTTCGCTAAGCATATTCGTCCATCACTCGTTCCGATCATGATTTCTACCAAACGAAGTTTCCCTGAATTGGGTGATGATACGGTGTATTTAGCCGTCCGCATGGTGCTTGAAGAAGAAACAGGAACGAAGTTCAAACATGCCATTATCGAACTTCCAAAGCACATTTCTCGTTTCGTGGTGCTTCCTAAAGAAGGCGAAAAGAGCTATGTAATGTTTGCGGAAGATGTGATTCGATTGAAGTTGGAGCGTATTTTTACCATTTTTCAAGCTTCAGGTTTGGAGGCTTACACCTTCAAGATTACGCGCGACGCCGAGTTGGATATCGATGATGATATCTCGAAATCACTCATGGAGAAAATGAGTACTTCTTTAGATCGAAGGAGAAGGGGCGAATACGTGCGCTTTGTATATGATGAAGCGATGCCTGAAGATATGCTGCTCTATTTTTTGAAGAAAATGGACATCAAGGATCGTCAAGAGTTGATTCCTGGAAGGCGCTATCACAATAAAAGAGACCTTATGACTTTTCCTTCTTTGGGACGAAAAGATCTTTGTTTTGCACCACTCCCACCGCTTGCCCACAAGCATCTCCAAGGAAAAAAGAGCATCATTCAAGAGATTAAAAAACGCGATATCCTCCTTCATTACCCTTACCAGAAGTTCAGTTACATTGTTGATTTGCTTCGCGAAGCGGCCATAGACCCTAATGTGAGAAGTATTCGCATTAACCTCTATCGGGTGGCGAGCAATTCTCAAATCATCAACGCACTGGTGAATGCCGCGAAGAACGGGAAGAAGGTCATCGTGGTGGTGGAGCTCCAGGCCCGTTTTGATGAAGAGAACAACATTAATGTTTCAGAAGTGCTTCAGGATGCAGGTGTTAAAGTGATTTTTGGTGTTCCAGGATTAAAAGTGCACTCAAAACTGATCTTGATTTCTAGAAAAGAGAAAGGGAAGACAGAACGAATCGCTCACATCGGTACGGGTAATTTTCATGAGAAAACAGCCAGAATCTATGGCGATTTGTCGCTTCTTACTGCCGATAAACGCATTGCAAATGAGTGTAGGAAACTGTTTTCATTCTTTGAAAACAACTACGAAAGAGGCATTTACAGGCACCTCCTTGTTAGTCCGTACAACAACCGACGCAAATTAATGGCCCACATCCAAAAGGAAATCAAACATGCTGAAGCGGGAGAAAAGGCGTGGATAGTTTTAAAAATCAACAACCTTGTTGATGTGGGGATGATTCAAAAGTTGTATCGGGCAAGTGCTGCAGGGGTTGATGTGAAGTTGATTATTCGTGGGGTATGCTCCCTTATTCCAGGAGTAAAAGGACTTAGTGAAAACATCAGCGTTACCAGTATCGTTGGTCGGTATTTAGAGCATGCGCGCATCTTCGCTTTCTGTAATGGCGGCGATTCGAAATACTTTATTTCTAGTGCAGATTGGATGACAAGAAATCTCGATCATCGAATTGAAGTAACTGTACCCATCTACGATATCAAACTGCAAAGTGAAATTACAGACTACCTCAATCTTCAATTTAAAGACAACGTGAAGGCGAGGACGATCGACGAAAAACAAAGCAATACTTATTTGAGTGCTTCAAGATCGAGAGGATTACTGAATTCGCAGTTGGCTGTATATGAGTATTATAAGGCGAAGTTGAAAAAAGGCTAGGTGAATTCGCTTGTTCATTGCACGCTGCTTTTGCTATCTTCGTCAAAACAGCACTTTGAAATTTGCAGCGATAGACATCGGATCCAATGCCGTTCGACTCTTAGTAGAAGAGGTAATCGAGCACAAGACAGGAACTCATATTCAGAAGGTCTCTTTTACCCGTGTGCCACTTCGTTTGGGAGCGGATACCTTTGATAAAGGTTTTATTTCTAACAAGAAAATTGCGCAACTATCTACCACCATGAAGGCCTTTTGGTACTTGATGGAAGTTCACGATGTAGTGAGTTTTAGAGCCTGTGCCACTTCAGCCATGAGAGAAGCCTCGAACGGTAAAGCGGTGGTGAAACACATTCTTCAAGACGCCAATCTCCCCATTGAAATTATTTCTGGAAAGGAAGAAGCCGACTTAATTTTTGGCAATTTCGATCAACACAAAATCGACATCACCAAAAGCTATTTATACATCGATGTGGGAGGCGGTAGCACAGAACTCTCCATCATCAAAAAAGGGGTAAGGGTGAAGTCAAAAAGCTTCCGGTTGGGAACGGTAAGAGCGCTTCAAGGCAAAACCAAACCTGCAGAATGGCGAGCGGTTAAAGATTGGATTGAGGATGAAATCTTAAGCAAAGACAGTAAGTACACGGCAATTGGAACAGGTGGGAACATCAATAGGGTTTACAAGATGAGCCGAAGAAAAATGCTGGAGCCGATTTCAATGAAAGAACTTAAAGAAATTCACGAGTTTATTTCAAAGTACTCGGTTGAGGAACGGATAACTCAATTGCGTTTAAAGCCAGACCGCGCGGATGTGATCACTCATGCAACAGAAATCTACATACGGGTAATGGAATTGGCTGGAGTGAAAAAAATGATCGTGCCGAAGGTGGGTTTGTCTGACGGTATTGTTGTGGACCTCTATCAAAAGCACTTAGCTACCTTGTCCTAAATCCCAAAAATTAGTATTGATATAAAGGCCTGATGCTTCGAGATGTGTAATCATCAGCTGAGGATCATCGCTAATGATATTTCGTGCTCCCTTCTCAATGAGTTCATCCAATAGGTATACATCATTTACGGTCCATACAGCTAGGTCTAAACCAGCGTAAGCGCACCATTTGATGAGGTTCTCGTTGACGAGGGAATGATGCAGTCCGATGCCATGAAGGTGCTGACCAGGATAAGGAATACTCTGTTGGAAATCGTTTAATTCTCGAGGTGTTTCGCACAACCAGCTCACGGGGTGGGAGCTAAGTGTGTAAAGCTGCTGAACCAACCTCCAATCGAAGGACTGTAAGTGAACATCTAAGTTCGAAGCATCAAGAACTTCCAATAAACGATCACATAATACAGAAAACTCACTTTGATAACGGTCTTCCCAAATGGCCTTCGATTTAATTTCAATGTTGAGCGTTGGTCCGTTTTCTGGCCACAAAGCTAGCAGTTCGTCGAGCAAGATAAAGGTGCAGTCATGCCGCTCTTGGTTTGGGAAGTCGACCGATGAACTTGGTGGGATGATGCGCTTTTGGAGTTCTTCTGTAGGAATGGTGTTTATACCTCGAACACGTTGCTCTTCATCAAGGAGCCAAGGATCATGAGCCACTACAAAACTGCCCTTAATGCCTTCAACTAAATCGAGCTCTATGGCAGCAACTTGAAGACGTGCCGCTTCACGAAAACCAAGTAAAGAGTTTTCAGGATACCGAGCCCGCCATCCGCGATGACCCTGGATTCGGACACTTATCAACCAGGAAGGTTTTGTTGAAGAAACTTACCGACTTCAAACATTCGCTTGGGTTTCAACACAATTTTCCCTTCTTTATCGAGCAAGAATAAGGCTGGAGTAGAAGTTACCTTGTAATCTTGAGCAACTGGCGATTTCCAGCCCAAGAGCTGACTAACATTTCTTCCAGGAACTTGCTTGCTTTCGATAGCGCCTTTCCATGCGGGAGCAGTTTGATCTACAGAAACCGCTACTACCTCAAAGCCTTTAGGATTGTAGATGGGATAGAACTGATTCAAAACGGGCATTTCCTGTTCACACTTGTGGCACCACGACGCCCAGAACATCACTAAGGTGTACTCGTTCTTCTTTACCTCGTTATGCAAGACCAGTGGTTTCCCATCAACATCTGTGATAGCAATGTTTGGTGGTACGTTCCCCATTTGAAGATCGTTCACATTTTTGATGAAAGCCTCGAGCATTTCACTCGGATCCATACCACAATCTTCACCCAAAATATGATTGTCGATGATGTAGAAGGTAAGGTCTTCCATGCCCGACTGGTAGAAGCCATCAGCCATGGTGTAAAGCACGAATTCAAGCACATCGGGGTCTTCACCCTTTGCGGCTTCTTCTTTCAAGACATCCACAGCGTTAAAGAACTTCCCTCCATCATGACCACCAAAAGTGCGCATGTAGTCCTGAATTCGGTCTGGAATAGCATTCGCGCGAATCAAAGAACGATCACTGAAGTCAACATCCTTCCAGTATTTGCCAATGTCTGATTTGTCAGCGCCACCTTTCCAACTCAAGTATTTCGCCAAGTAGGTGTCTGGGTAGCTGTCAATGTAAAATTGTTGACGCGTCAATAATTCCTTTTCTTTTTCAGCAATTTGTCCGTCGATACGCTCTTTGAAAGACGACTTGCCTCTACTTTTTCTTAAGTTAGAAATAGCGCTGTTGAGAGTTTTTTCTTCCTTGAAATAAGCAAACCAACCTTCGTTTTCTTCACTGCTAACTGCTTCTGGTGCGTTTTCAAGTTTCCCTGAATTGAATTTCAGTTCGATGTCCTTTTCATCGGGGTTCACAATCACGGCCATCATGTTCAAATCGCTAATTAAACCGATCATGTAAAAGCCTGAGGTCAATTCTTGAGCTTTGAAATCAAAGACACCGTTTACCGATTTTACACTATCAATGGGATAGTGATTTTTACCACGTGTTTCATACAAAATAACTTGCTGGCCTGCTTTAGCCTGTGCAATTGTTCCCGAGATGTGCACTTTACCTCTTTTTTCTCCATTGTTTTTAGCGGTGATGCCGTTCTCCAAGTAAGATACTGTTTGGACCTCCTCCGTTTCTTGAGTGGTTTTTTCAGCCTTTATGGTTTCTTGAGGTGTTGAATTACTCTGTGTTGCACCTTCTCCATTGCCACAACTAACCATGGTTATTAAGGCACCAAACAATAAGAAAAACTGATTCATAAGAACTATTTTTTTTGAGAAGTCCAAATATAACCAAATGCAATCAAGGCTCGGAGAGATTAACATTTTCTTAAGTTAGCAGCGGAATTTAAACCGCATGGATAAAAACAGCGCCGCTCTCATTTTAGACCTTCTTTTACCTGTCTCAGAAGAGGATATTCTTGATAGAGTAGAAGAGAAAGTATTTGGGTTGAGGGACTTCTTCCTGATGCAGGCCATTCATCCGGTCTTGTTTTCAGGAAGGCGTAATCGCCTGGAAAGCATCTTGAAAGCAAAGAACTCCCTGCTTCAGCAAGAAATAGAACCTCAAGCACTTCCGCAAAAAGATGCACTAGATACCACGGCTTTTTTGTCCTTATTGGAAACTTATTCTTCTGCCTTTATGCAGCTTCGGCTTAAAATTTCCTCTTCGTTGTTGCCAGAAGTGCTTATTCCGGTTGTTGATGCAATGATTCAATTGCAAATCGCCTTTGAGCAACATTTCTTGGATCTCGGAAAAGACCTTCCAGAAGTGGCTCCTCCAAAACAAACAGAGGCCATTAACTTGGGTAAAGTCATTTACAAATTGAAGCAAGGAGAAGATGTAGCTTTTGATTTAGCAAGAGAGAAAGCACGGATTTTGCTTAGAGCAAAGCCTTGAGGATGTTTTTTCTTTATGCTGCACGCAGCATTCGATGCCACTGTTTACGCATTTCCAATATAAGATTTGATTAAAAATGGGTAAGCATTCACTTCTGAAGGGCTTAATTTAACATCTTTGTTTTTGATTTTCATTTCTTATACTGAAGCTCATGAAGAACCTGTTCTATTACTTATTAATCGTAGTCCAATTCACTATTTTTAATACATTGAAAGCTCAAAGCTACACATCTTGGTTTACTGGTGACGAGGCAGATACCACTACAATATCTCAACCAGGAATCGTTCTCATGGGCGGCGCTGGAGAACACGATAACGCCATGCGCTGGTTTCTGGAACGTGCTAACGGGGGCGACGTGGTGGTGATTAGAACAAGCGGTTCAGACGGGTATAACGACTACCTCTTTTCAGACCTTGGTGTTGAGGTAAATAGTGTGCAAACCATTCTTTTTAATACCCCTACAGCATCCATCAATCCTTATGTCATTGAACAGCTCTTCAACGCTGAAGCCATCTGGATCGCTGGTGGTGATCAATATGACTACATCACTTATTGGCAAGGTACCGCTGTGGAAGATGCCATTAATAATTTGATTAATGTGAAGGGCGGACCAGTGGGTGGAATCAGCGCTGGAATGGCCGTTTTATGCAGCAATTACTTCTCAGCTCAGAACGGCTCGGCACAATCCGACGTGGTGTTAAATAATCCATTTCACAATACCATCCAATTGGGTGATAACGATTTCTTGGAAGTGCCTTATTTAAGTAACGTGGTAACTGATACCCATTACGATGACCCAGATAGAAGAGGCAGACACGCTACTTTCCTCGCCAGAAAATATGTAGATACAGGAAATCCTACTTTTGGTATAGCTTGTGATGAATATGCGGCGGTTACAATCGATGAAAACGGACAAGCGCGCGTATGGGGTGATGCACCTAACTACGAGGATTATGTTTATTTCATTCGTCGAAATTGCGATGTAGGCTTGCCCGAGTTCTGTGAAGAGGGCGAAGCTTTAACTTGGGATTATAACGGTTTGGCCCTGGCTGTGCTTCGATTTAATAGCGTTGATGATGGAAGCGATTGGTTCGACCTCAACAATTGGGTAGACCATGAAGGTGGAGAGTGGTTGGCGTGGTCTGTCATCTCTGGTAACCTTCAAGAAGTGCCAACTGTAGCCCCAGATTGCTCAGTAGGAGTTGAAAGCATTAAGGCCACAGAACTGAGTATTTATCCAAATCCAAGTGCAGATTTTATTTATGTTGATGGGGTTTTTGGGCCGATGGAACTCAGTGTTTATTCGAATGATGGTCGAAAAGTGAAAACCTTAAGCCTCACAGAAAATCAGAACCGAATAGACCTCCACGAACTCACAGAAGGAACGTACATTATTAAATGGAACGGAGGCTCTGAAGTGATTCAACGCATTGGAAAGTAAGAGTTTCTAGAACCCTATTTTTTGAAGTCTTACGAGGATCTTTTTTCTGAAACGAAACTTACTCGTGGCGCAATGATTCTATCGGACTCAATTTTGAGGCTTTCCATGCCGGATACCAACCGGAGAGGAGGCTTACGGTGAAGCACATGAGCACGCCAATAACAATCCACAACCAAGGAATAACAAAGGGTGTATTCATAAAGAGGGCAACAATGTTACCCACTAAAATACCGAGGATGATGCCCACAATTCCGCCTATCTGACCAATAACTACGGCTTCGATAAGGAATTGTGTGCGAACTACTTTTGAACTCGCGCCGATGGCTTTTCGTACGCCAATCTCGCGGGTTCGCTCCGTTACGCTAACAAGCATGATGTTCATTAAACCAATACCAGCACCAAGAAGTGTAATCAAACCAATCACAGTTGCAGCAACCTGTATACCACCAATGGCGCTGCTCATGCTTTCAACCAATTGATTGCTCTCTTCAATAGAAAAACTAGCATCTTCTCCTGGCCGATCTCCACGAGCCGTTCTGGCCGCTGCATAGGCTTCGTTAATGGCTGCAGGCATCAACTCAGCATCCTTAACCTGAACTGAAATGCGGTAGGCAGTGGACTCTGAAGCGAAGTTCTTTTTCAAATTAGAAAGTGGAATAAAACACTGGTTGTCAGACGACATTCCAAAGGCTTGACCTTTACTCTCTAAAATCCCGATGATCTGAAATTTATAGTTCCCGATGCTAATCATCTCGCCAAGGACATTCACCTGCTCGTTAAAAACCTTGGCTATTACATCTTTACCTACGATGACAAAATTTACCCCAGCTTCAAGGTCGTGAAGGTTAAAATCTCTGCCTTCTTCAATGGTGAATCCAGAAATATTACAGTAGTTTTCATCTACCCCTAAAACCTGAACGTTTGGGTCGGTTTTCTTGTTCTCGTGCTTCACCGTTCCCATGGCTGTTCCCATGGCAGAAACGGTAACCAAAGCATCAAAGCTATAATTGTCTTTAAAGTCAAGTGCTTCACGGTAGGTGATGGGCGGACTAATGCGTTGTCTGTTTCCGAAACGAGCCCCCATTGCTGTTTTTGTTCTTAGGGTGAAGGAGTTTGTTCCTAGAGAAGAAAATTCTTGTTCGATTTTTACCTCAAGGACCTCCGTTGCTGTAATCATCACTACAAGCGCCATAATACCGAAGCCAATAATCATCACCGTTAACAGGGTTCTGAGGAACTGACTTCGCACGGCTCGGAGCGAGACTTTTACGTTTTCTATGAACTGTTGTGAGAACATTGCGTCAAATGTAAATAAAGTGGACGTCTTCTTTTGGCTAACTTTTGTGAAATCAAGTGCTCTGGCACTTTTTAGGATGCGTTTGATTTGTTAACTTCGTGGCCCGCAAAGTTCTTCACTTTACTACATTTATATGGCATTTGATATTGATATGATCAAAGCGGTTTATGACCGCCTCCCAGGACGCGTAGCGAAAGCGCGTGAAACCGTAGGGAAACCGCTAACATTAGCAGAGAAAATTTTATACAGCCACCTTTGGGATGGTTTACCCGGACAAGCTTTCGAGCGAGGTAAGTCGTATGTTGACTTCGCACCAGATCGTGTTGCGATGCAAGATGCAACCGCTCAAATGGCCCTTTTGCAGTTCATGCAAGCGGGTAAAAAGAAAGCAGCTGTTCCTTCAACGGTGCACTGTGATCACCTTATTCAAGCCCGAATTGGTGCAGATAAAGATCTTCAAGAATCGATTAATAAAAACAATGAGGTGTTCAACTTCCTTGAATCGGTTTCTAATAAATATGGAATTGGCTTTTGGAAACCAGGAGCTGGAATTATCCACCAAGTAGTACTCGAAAACTATGCCTTCCCAGGAGGTATGATGATTGGTACAGATTCACACACGGTAAATGCGGGTGGACTTGGAATGGTAGCTGTTGGTGTTGGTGGTGCTGATGCCGTTGATGTAATGGCAGGTATGGCTTGGGAGCTGAAGTTTCCAAAGCTTATCGGTGTTAAGTTGACCGGTAAAATGAGTGGTTGGACGAGCGCAAAAGACGTTATCCTTAAAGTAGCAGGAATTCTTACTGTTAAAGGTGGAACTGGAGCTATTGTTGAATACTTCGGTGAAGGTGCTGAGTCACTTTCTTGCACAGGAAAAGGAACCATCTGTAACATGGGAGCGGAAATAGGAGCGACCACATCGACCTTTGGTTATGATGATAGCATGAAGCGTTACTTGGAATCTACAGGTAGAGCAGAAGTTGCTGCCATGGCCGATCAAGTGAGAGAGCACCTTACAGCAGATGCTGAGGTTTACGCTAATCCAGAGCAGTACTTCGATCAAGTTATCGAAATCAACCTTTCTGAACTTGAACCGCATTTGAACGGACCATTTAGCCCAGACATCGCTACTCCAATTTCTCAAATGGCAGCAAAAGCAAAAGAGAACGGATGGCCAATGGAAGTTAAAGTTGGTTTGATTGGTTCTTGCACCAACTCAAGCTACGAAGACATCAGCCGTTCAGCGAGCATCGCCAAACAGGCGGTAGACAAGAACTTGAAAACCAAATCACGTTTTACTATTACCCCAGGTTCTGAGCTTGTTCGCTTTACTGTTGAAAGAGACGGTTTTATCAAGACTTTTGAAGAAATGGGTGGAGATGTGTTTGCAAACGCTTGCGGTCCGTGCATCGGTCAGTGGGCGCGTGAAGGAGCTGAAAAGGCAGAGAAGAACACCATCGTTCACTCGTTCAACAGAAACTTCGCGAAACGTGCAGACGGTAACCCAAATACCCACGCTTTTGTTGGGTCTCCGGAATTGGTTACTGCAATTGCCATTTCAGGAAACCTTGGATTCAACCCATTAACTGATACCCTTACTAATGAAAATGGTGAGCAAGTAATGTTAGATGAACCTAAAGGCGACGAACTTCCTTCAAAAGGTTTTGCCGTTGAAGATGCTGGCTACTTGGCACCTGCTGAGGACGGAAGCGGAATCAATATCATCGTTAAAGAGGGAAGCGAAAGACTTGAACTACTTGAGCCATTCAGCCCTTGGGACGGAAAGGACCTCATGGGAGCAAAGTTGCTTATCAAAGCTCACGGAAAATGCACCACAGATCACATCTCAATGGCTGGTCCTTGGTTGCGCTACCGTGGTCACCTCGATAATATCTCAAACAACACACTCACTGGTGCTGTAAACGCATACAACATGGAAACCAACCATGTAAAGAATCAACTTACGGGTGAGTATGGAGAAGTTCCCGCAGTTCAACGTGCTTACAAAGCGGCAGGAATCCCGACAATCGTTGTTGGAGATAGCAACTACGGTGAAGGATCAAGTCGTGAGCACGCAGCAATGCAACCTCGTCATCTTGGAGTTAGAGCGGTCTTAGTGAAGTCTTTTGCTAGAATCCACGAAACCAACTTGAAGAAGCAAGGAATGCTTGGGGTGACTTTTGTGAACGAAGCAGACTACGATAAAATCCAAGAAGACGATACCATTAACTTCATCGATTTGGAAAGCTTCAGCCCAGACAAAAACCTCACCATTGAATTGGTTCATGCCGATGGAAGCAAAGAACAGTTTGAAGTGGCTCACACCTATAACGCGCAACAAATTGAATGGTTCAGAGCAGGTTCTGCATTGAACTTAATCAAACTACAAGAAGGCGCATAATCTTCTTAAGAATACAATTATTGTAAAAGTCCTTCCCAACATTTGGGGGGGGACTTTTGTTTTTTGATAGTATTTGGTTGAACTAGGGTGAACTTAATGATTTATCCCCCTTTTTAACTAACTATAAAAAACGATGAAAAAATGAAAAGAACCTTTACTCTTATTGCCATCTTGGCATTTTTCGGACTTGTTCTGAGCTCTTACGATAATGGTGTTGCTGAGCAACAAAATCAAGACAGAACGGGAGCCCCAGGATCTACTGCGCACTGCGGTGTGAGTTGCCATAACGCCCAGAATTATAGTCCCACACTTGATATTCAACTTATAGATCCACTATCGAATACAGCGGTGAGCGAGTATATCGCGGGACAAACCTATGAGATCAGATACGTCATCAATGTAGCTACGGGTACTCCGAACGGCTATGGATTCCAATCTACGGCACTTTTTTCCAATAATCAAAATGCAGGGACTTTTCAAAATCCAGGTAATGCAGTTCAGTTGGAAGATGTTAACGGTCGTCACATCATTGAGCATAGTCAACCGCATACAGATAACACATTTGTAAGCGAGTGGGTTGCGCCAGAAACAGGGGGTAGTGTTACTTTTTATGCCAGTTCAGTTGCTGTTAATGGAAATGGCGCAAATAGCGGAGATGGCTTCGCAGGAGCAAGTTTATCTGTTAACGAGGCGAGCATTAACGTGCTAGAAAACGCTCAAGCCCAAATTGAGGCCTTTGCATTTGGTAAAACCTTAAGCGTAACAAGCCAAGCAGCTTTTGACGTGGAGATTGTAAGTGTGAACGGCCAAAAATTACTTAGTCTGCAAGCTAGCGAGGGAAAAGAAAAGTATGATTTGAATGAATTGCCAGATGGGATCTACTTTGTTTTGGTTCCTGAACAGGCCTTTGCGAAAAGAATCTTCCTGGGTAATTAATTCGGATTTCAATACATCGCAAATTTTTGCGTTAAACTAGTAATACACCATTCATGAAAAGAGCCCTGATCTTGTTTAATTTCTGCCTTATTCTGACCTTATTGGTGCTGATTTTGCGACCAGTACCTACCCCGGAATCAATTGGCGATTGTGAAATTGTACAAGGTGAGGTGCTCCTCATTGGTGAAG
>Ga0209652_1000687_pt1 | contig 28524 bp, 20 predicted proteins | sample SaaInl74LU_5_DNA_FD_184641 | JGI IMG/M metagenome (GOLD analysis project Ga0209652, IMG submission 184641) | Marine microbial communities from expanding oxygen minimum zones in the Saanich Inlet - ESP_74LU_5_DNA (SPAdes) (version 2) | ecosystem: Environmental > Aquatic > Marine > Intertidal zone... | reverse complement strand
TTTCTTACGCTTGATGATGTTTTCCATCCGTCGAGTACAATCTGCAAAAGTTGTTCCGAAGTCACTGTCGCTGCTGGGAGTTCCTTCATATAAAAGAAGTCTTTATTGGCAATGAGGGGGCTGCTTTCCATGTGCGCTTTGAATTCTGCAGGAAGTACTTTGTTTTTATCGCCCATGATTTCACCGAAGTGCTTCACAAAGTCTTTGTCTGAAATGGCATCTTGGAGTTTTTTTGGATGCTTCGCGATGTAATCTCTCAAGAAATACAAGGCTTCTTTGTCCATGCCGTAAAGTCCGCCACCAATGGTCACGGAAACAGCAGAAAAGTTGAGGTAGAGCCCCGGATAGTCCCTGTTTTTCTTTCCACCGGGAGCAATTACTGCCGACACGTGAGTTTGATAGGGCGTTTTGTCTTTGGAAAAGCGCACATCGCGGTTGATGCGGAACATGGCGTTTTTTGTTTCAATGTCCAAAGCTGGATTTTCCTTGGCCAATTCGGCAATTAGGTCTCTCAAAAATCGCTTGAAGGGTTCGCGAATTTCGTCCTCATAGCGCTTGCGGTTTTCGTCAAACCAATCTTTGTTGTTATTGGCGGCGAGTTCTTTGAAGAAGGCAATAAAGTCTGGATTGAAATAGCTCATGTCTTTTCTATTCTTTTCTTTTTTCTGGGTGATGAAGCATCTAGGGCTGTTCTTCGGCGCTTTGGTTTTCATCAAAAATCAAATCAGAGGGCGGCAAGCTGTAAATGTGCGCTTCTTCTAAGGTATTGATGGGATTGAGGAAGTTCAACAAGCGATCGAGTAGTCCGGGCAAGCAAACGGTTTGAAGCTCGATGTTGGGGAAAAGCGACTTCACTTCAGCCACTTTTTCAGGAATGTCTTTTCCACCGTAGAAGACAATGTAATTTGGTCGATTCGTCAAGCTTGCAGAAACTACTTGGTGTTTCAGTACATCGGTATTACTTCCGTCGAGGTGGTTGAGGTAGCTTTTCCAATTTCCACTGTAGTGCTGTGGAGGTAAAATTTGTTTTTTCGCCGCCACGTTGATGAAGTTGTTGAGGTCGCCTTGCTCGTAGAGGTAGTACATACTTTCCACCCTACTTTTTTTGGTATAGCTGAAGGTAAATACCACCAGCGCCAAGGAATTCATCACCCAGAAAAAGCCCCACAAGCCCATCAATAATTTTGGATGTGTGCACCAGTATTTTGAATCCACTACGTAGCGTTTCCAACCGTAAGCTCCAAGGGTAATGATCAAGGGGAGTGCTGGGGTAATAAAACGTTCCTGTTTATTGGGGTACATCGAGTGAAAGACCACAAAGATGATGACAGGCAAAACAATGATGAGGTACTTCTTCCATTCGCGGAAAAAGCCAAAAATCAACATGAGACTTACTGGCGGAATGAGGAAACCAAAGATGGTGAGGATGTACCGGTACCACGGTCCGGCCGGGTAGGCATCTACATTCGTGGAGTTGCTGTTGTAGTTGATATAAGTTTGCAGTTGCTTAAAGGGTTCGCCCCAAATAAAAAGATCTTGAATTTGCCCAAGGGAGAAGAACAACAAGGCGCTGAGTCCTATGGCTACCGCCCCTTTGAACTGTTTTTGCAAGAGGAGCGCGAAACCTATACCCACTCCAAAAACCCCACATTGATAGCGCAAGGCTGTGGCTAAACCAATGCCGATACCCGCGAGGAAGTAGTGTTTGATTTCTTGGCTGTCTTTGTGCTTCACCAAGAGGTAAAAACTCCACATCAAGGGCGGTATGCAGGTGAATTCGACCAAGTTCCGAACGGCGAAATTGGGCATAAAAGCGAGAAGGGCTAGGAGTAGCCCAACAGTTCTTGGTACTTGTTTTAGTCGCTCATCTGTTTTGCTGAGTAATTCCGCTATTCTGAAGCCGAAAAAGACAATCAAAAGAGAATAAAGGGCATGAAGAAAGCGCACCACATACATCTGCGTTTTGGGATCTTCAAGCCCCATGCTGTGAAGCGATTTCAAAACGAGGTACTGTGTTCCTACGTAGGCGAAGTTAATGGCGTGTGCATGACCGCCTTCGGGAATATTCCAAGGCAACCACTTGTTGTGGTCTTCACCAACTACCCAACTTGAGGCGGGTTCAATCACCAAAAAATGGTCGTCGTGCATCAAATAACCCTGCGCAAAAAGCACGGCCACGATTCGCACGGCAAGAGCAATGAGTAAAACGCTTCCAAGCGGGTAGCGTTCCCAATACATGCGCAATTGATTCATGTGGCAAAGAAACGCAATTTAATTCAGGTCTTCAGCGGTCTAAACGAGCAAGTCCTGCCACCAAGTTCTTAAAACATGCAAATTCCAGAAAGCACTATTGAGGCTCTTATCTCCTGCGCGATAAGCGCGAAGATCTTGCGCAATGGCTCTTGAATTGAGTTGAAAATAGGTGGTGAATGCTTCGTCCAAACAAGCATCGAGCGAGTGGTGTAACGGACCAATCAGTAGTTGATCTAAGGGAAGTTCAAATCCGCGTTTTGGTCGCTTCAAGATGCTTGGCGACAAATGTCGGCGAGCGAGTTCTCGTAATATCTTCTTGCCTTGATCTTTTCCAAACTTGTCTAGAGCGGGCAAGCTATTGGCAAAACGCAGCACTTTTTCATCCAAAAAGGGCACCCTCACTTCCAAAGCATAACGCATGCTCATGAGGTCAACCTTGGTGAGCATGTCGCCCGGCAATACGCTGAGTTGGTCGTTGTACAACACTTCCTGCAGTTCGTCGCCGCTATCAAGATGAGCGTAGTTTGGGACGAAAGTGGAGTTTGTCCAGCCGTGGATGCTTTGCTCACTGGCAAAGGCGCGGAGGTGGTGGTAACGGTTTTCTTTGCTCAAACTCAGTACCTCGTTGAATTTCTGTGCTTTCCGAATGGTGCTTTGAGTTTTCGAGTTGCGGTTTCCTTTAGGAAGTCTTTTGCTCCATCTTGCCAATGTTTTTAAAGCGAAGTTGGGCTGAAGTGCCATGAGTTGACCGCGGTGTTTTTCATAGCCTGCAAAAAGTTCGTCGGCACCATCACCACTTAGCGCAACACTTACTTCTTGTTTTACTTTTTCAGCCAGCAAGCCTACTAAAACGGAAGAAGCATCGCCAAAGGGCTGTCCAAGGTTTTTCCCGATGTTCAAGGCAGCTGCTTCCAATTCGTCCATGCCCAATTTAAAGCTTCGGTGATCGCTTCCAATGAACTTGGCGCTTGCTTCGGCCTCGGTACTTTCGTCAAAGAAATCAGCTCCTTGAAAACCGATGGTGTAGGTTTTCAAGTTCGGAACAACTTGCTTGGCGAGCGCTGCAATGAGCGATGAATCCAAACCACCACTGAGGAAAGCCCCAAGGGGAACGTCGGAAAGGAGTCGCTTTTCCACGGCTTCAAATAGTAGCTTCTCGAGTTGGTCGACTTGTTGGTTTTTTTGGATGATGCTCGGTGCAAAAGTGGCCTTCAAATCAAAATACTTCTCAATTGAGCTTTCTCCAGCTTTCCAACGAAGCAAGCTGCCCGGTTCAAGGCTTTTGAATTCCTCAAAAATGCTGTCCTTGCTGTTGTATGAAAAGCGCAAGAATTCATGCAGTGCTTGAGGATTTAGCCTGGGGTCTTGCAGAAAGGGGAGGAGTCCTTTTACTTCTGAACTGAAGGCGATGCTGCCGTCTTCGCTATTCGTGTACCAAAGCGGCTTGATGCCCATCGGATCTCGAGCGAGGAGGAGTTCTTTTTGTTCGAAGTTGTAATGGGCGAAGGCGAAGCAGCCTTGGAGTTGTTTAATGAATTTGCTGCCTACAGCTTGGAGTCCTTCGGCGAGTACTTCTGTATCTCCCTCGGTGCTAAAAACAAGACCCTGAGCTTCTAATGCTGTTCGAAGTGCTTTGTAATTGTAGATTTCGCCATTAAAAACGAGCATTGATTTACCATCCTTGCTCAGAAAGGGCTGGTTGCTTCGTTGATCAAGATCGATAACGGCCAGGCGGGCGTGGGCGAAGCTGGCTTCGTGCTGTTGGTGGAAGCTGGTGAAATCCGGACCACGATGAGCGATGGCTTGGATGGAATGCTTTAGTGCTTCAAGAGGGTTTTCTTGAGGGCTTGTGCTAATTATGCCACTTAAGCCACACAAAGTATTAGGCCTTGAATCCTGTTCCCCAAGAGCCAGACAGCTCTTTTTGTAGTCCAATCATCTTCAAGCAAGCCACAGCGGCTTCTGTTCCTTTGTTCCCCAATGCACCGCCAGATCGCGCTCTCGATTGTTCGATGTTATCGTCAGTAAGTACACAAAAGATAACAGGCTTTTGAAACTTCAGTCCAACATCTTTAATTCCTTGGGCAGCGGCCTGACAAACGAAGTCGAAGTGCGCCGTTTCACCACGAATAACAGAACCAATGGCAATTACTCCATCAACATGAGCATAGTCTAAACATAGCGCCGCAGCGAGTGGGAGCTCGTAGGTTCCTGGAACATGTTTGATCAAAATGTTTCGATCCTCCATTTTGGCTTCGCGAAGCACCTCTAGCGCTCCATTAAGAAGGCCATTGGTAATTTCGTCGTTCCACTCAGAAACAACGATCGCCACTTGTTTCCCAGTCATACTAGGAAGCGAAGTGGCGTCGTAATCAGATAAATTCTTGTTGATGGTAGCCATGAGTGAGCTTAAGAAAGCTCAGCTTTCAACATGGCCAAGTATTTCTTAGCATCGTTGAATTGTTGAGCTTTAGGGTACTTTTCAGTAATTTTTTCAAACATCGCTTTGGCTTCAGCTTTATTGCCGAGTTCCATGTTCGCGATAGCTGCTTTGTACAAGTAAACTGGAGCAGTAAAGCTAGATCCGTTGTTTCCTTGTGCTGCATTTGCTGCTTTTGTGAGGTAAGTCAAGCCTTGAGCAACATCGCCCAACTCAACATAACAATCACCAATATTTCCTGTTGCGAGCACGCTAATCACGTCGTCGCTAAAATCTGCTTGTTGAAAGTGTTCGATCGCCGCATCAAACTCTCCACGATCTCTAAAGATGATACCCATATTGTAATGAGCACGCATTGCTGCTTTTGTACCAGCGTGGTCTGCAGCGATATCGATAAAGCCTTTGTATAGTCCGTCGCCATCTAAAGCCAAATCCAATGAGTCAATCTCGAAGTATTGCTCAGCTTTCCAGCTTGATTGAGCAGCTTCGTTTTCTGTTGGTTGTACGATGAGGTACTTGTAACCAATGATAGCTAATACTACCAAAATGGCAGCAGCAATACCAATGGCAAGCCCTTTTCTATTGCGATCAATAAAAAGTTCTGTTTTCGTGTACACCTCTTGTACATCAACTATTGTTTCTTCGGCGTTATTTTTCTTGGCCATAATTATCCAATTTTCAAGGCGACAAAAATAGGTTTTTTTTTGACAGTTCCCTTATTTGGTCGTCATTTCGATAAAACTTATGAACAGAAAAAGGAACTTCATCTTTGTTATTGGTAGTTTTGAGGTCTAAATATTGAATGTGCACTTAGATCAACTTTCACTCATCAATTTCAAGAACTATGAAGCGGCAACATTTGCTTTCTCTCCGGAAGTAAACTGTTTGGTGGGCTTAAATGGTAGTGGAAAAACAAACGTTTTGGATGCGGTTTACTATTTGAGCTTTTGCAAGAGTTACTTCAATGTGATGGATACCCAGAACGTGCGTCACAACGAGGGCTTTTTTATGGTTCAAGGCGAGTTCATGCGTAACGATGAGCGAGACCAGGTGCAATGCGCGGTGAAGAAGGGACAGAAGAAGAAGGTGAGCAGAAATAAAAAGGAGTACACCCGATTGGCCGATCATATTGGTAAGTACCCTGCGGTGATGATTTCACCTAACGATACCGACATCATTCGCGAGGGAAGCGAAGTACGACGGAAATTCATCGACGGTGTGATTTCTCAATACAACAAGGCCTACCTTGATCAGCTCATACAATATAATAAGGTATTACTTCAGCGAAACAACCTCCTTCGCTACTTCGCAGAGAACAGGACTTTTGACGCAGAGAACTTGGAGGTGTGGGACGCACAATTGGCCAATATCGGCAGTGCAATTCATGAAGAACGAAAGCTGTTTTTAGAGGCCTTTGTTCCGGGATTCAACGATATCTATCAGCGGATTTCAGGCGCTCGAGAAGTGATGAGTATCGAATATAAAAGCGATTACCTGGAAGGCAGTTTTTCTGATTTGCTTCGCGAAGCACAACAAAAAGACCGTCAACTGCGAAGAAGCACTGTGGGGATTCATAAAGATGATTTGATTTTTCTGATTGATGGTCATCCATTGAAGCGCTTCGGTTCGCAAGGACAACAAAAAAGCGTGCTCATCGCCTTGAAATTGGCTCAATTTGAATTCATCGAACGCGCAACTAAAGTGAAACCGATTCTGCTTCTCGACGATATATTTGATAAATTAGACGATACTCGAGTGGCGCATTTAATGAAACTGGTGAGCGAACATCATTTCGGTCAGATTTTTATTACCGACACCCACGATGGACGAGTTCCCGACTTGTTTAAAGCAACTGGAGCCGCAGTGAAAGTGTTCAAGGTGAACAACGCTCAAATAGACGAACTTAATTCAGAAAGCAATGGCGCGAAAAAGTAATGCTCAACCGCTCTCAGAAGTGATCGATGAACTCATGCGCGTTTATGGCCTGAATAAGAAAATGGACGAAGTGCTTGTTGCTGAAGGCTGGGAGAAATTAATGGGTCCGGCCATTTTCCGACAAACTAAGTCGATCAAGCTCGTAAACAATCATCTTGTCTTGAGATTAGAAAGTGCCGTCTTAAGAGAGGAGTTCTCTTATTCTAAAACGAAGATCATCACCATCTTGAACGAATATGTGGGCAGACCAGTGGTGAAGTCGGTAGATATTCGTTAATCCACTCTAGTTGCTGTCCAAGCTTTATTTATTCTAGATAAAGCCCTTAGTGAAACAAATATTAAGAGTTCTTGTATATTTGGCAGGGTACAGCGTTGTTTGTCTGTATCTACTGCAAGCACTTATCATGAAACCACTTTTACGAAATAAAACTTTCGCCTCTGGACTCGTTCTAGCGGCAGCTCTAGGTATTGTTGCCTTGTTTAGTTTCGGTTTTCGTTCTGAGAAAACACCAAACTACCACAGCGCTGATGACATGAAAATGTTCCAAGCAGCGGCAGCAATGGATTTACCACTGGGCGCTAACGAACTCTTCACCGGATCGGGCAAATGTGCGGGATGTCACGGACACGACCCAACGGAATACGCCGGGTTTACATCTGGTGGTTGGGATGTTAACGTAGCTGATTTCTGGCGATCAAGCATCATGGCGAACTCAGCGAAAGATCCTTTGTGGAGAGCAAAGGTGAGTCATGAAGTAGCGGTTAACCCAGATCACCAACTTCAATTAGAAAACAAGTGTACCTCTTGTCACGCTCCACTGGGTAATTTCAACCACCAATTCAACGGAGAAGATCACTACACCATGGCGATGTTGGTTTCAGACAGCCTTGGTTTAGACGGGGTGAGTTGTGTGGCTTGCCATCAACAATCGCCAAGAAATATTGGAAGTGCCTTTAGTGGAGAATTGACCTTCGTGGAAGATACCGTGTTCGGACCTTATGGTGGTCCGGAAGACGACATTCCATTATTTGGTCAGCCCATGACCAGCTTTGTTGGCTACGAACCGCTTTACAGTGCACACATTTCAGAAAGTGAAACTTGTGCCGGATGTCACACCCTCATTACTGAAACGGCTGATTTGGAAGGTAACCTCACGGGCGGTAAGTATGTGGAGCAGGCCACGTATCACGAGTGGTTGAACAGTGTGTATGCAGACAACAGTGATCCAATGGCCCAAGAGTGTCAAGGCTGCCACATGCCGCGCATTGATGAGGGGGTAGTGATTTCATCCAACTACATTTTCCTTCAGCCAAGATCGCCTTATTCCTTGCATACCCAAGTTGGTGCAAATACCTTCATGCTCACCATGTTTAAAAACAACATTGATGAACTTGGACTTGCCGCAACTGAGGCGCAGTTTGATTCTACCATTGCTTACACCATGGACATGCTTCAAAATCAAAGTGTTGATTTGAGCCTGGAAGAGGAGTATTATGAGGATGATACTTTGGCATTTAAGGTAACACTCTTGAATAAGGCCGGACACAAGTTCCCTTCGGGCTACCCAGCGAGAAGAGCCTTTATTGAGTTTGTTGCTACTGATGATCAAGGCAATGAGTTGATGAGAAGCGGTGTTTTACAGCCCGATTATGAAGTAGAAGGTCAAGATGAAGTTTACGAGCCACACTACGATGTGATTACAAGCAACGATCAAGTTCAAATCTATGAGCAGGTGGTGAGCGATGTGGAAGGCAACCCCACAACCGTTTTAGAGCGAATGGACCATCTGATTAAAGACAACCGTTTGGCGCCAATTGGTTTTAGTTCAAGCCATGAGGTGTATGACACTACTTTGGTGGCCGGTTTAGCTTTGGAAGACGAAAACTGGAATAAAACAGACGGTGTTGAAGGTTCTGGAACCGATGAAGTAACTTATAAGTTTGCTTTGAACGGCTATGAAGGAACGGTGAACGTTTCTGCCAAGTTGTACTACCAATCTGTTCCACCGAAATGGTTGAACGAAATGTTCTCTTATGATACACCTGAGATTGAGTGGTTCAGAAACAAGTATGAAGAACAGGGAGCCGCTCCAGTGCTGGTTCAAGAACAAAGCGTAACAAGTGTTGTGGATTTGGTTCAGAACAAAGCACTTTCAGACATCAAAATTTACCCTAATCCAAGCACACAAGGCTTCGTGAACATTCAGTCGAAAGACACCCGAATTACTGGGGTGAGTGTTTATGATATGACCGGACAATTGATTTCATACAGCCCATTGAACGGGGTGTTCTTTAGAGTTGATTTGCCCTCAGCTCCAGGTACTTACATTGTGGTGATAGATACACCACAGGGACAAAAAGTGGAACGCATTCTAAGGTGGTAATAAGCTCAGAAAAAAGACCTTAAAAAGAAAGGGGACTCCAACTGGAATCCCCTTTTTCTTGTTTGATGTTTTTGTTTAAAAGCAACAGCGCTGTAAAGGCCTTTTGCTTTAATATTTACTGACCTTGTCCTAAAGAGAATGCTCTTTTTCCGTCGAAAGCGTAGAGGTTTTCAGTTTTCACTACATCGATTTTTTCATTCAAAGCTCCAGAGAGCAAGTTGATGATTTCTTCGTTAGTGGTGCCTCCGTTTTCAGGAAGGAAACGACATCTCCAGTGGTCGGTACAGAAAGTCTCTTCAAAACCATTAGGCCAAACTTTGATTCCTCTGTTGGTAATCAAAGACAGGTTCATGTTGCTTCCTGCGATTTTTTGAAGCTTCCCTGCAATTTCATCAGGATTAGTTCCGTGCCAGTGAACGAACAAGTCAACACCCAAGAGCTCTTTATTGCGCGGTGCCTTGCGTTCGTATTTTGGTAGGTTCATTGGAACATTTCCTGCATACTTAACTGCTGGCATTGAAGTTGGTTCCTGACCAAGACGCTCGATAACAGCATCTGCAAATTCTTTAGTACCTAATTTCTTCGTGCTTTTTCCTTCTGAATAGATATCGACCGTGTGAATACCGTCTTCAATCGTTTTCAACCAAGCATTTTGAATTTTCTCCGCCGTGCTAAATTGCTCGATGAAGTTCAACATCAATACAGCTCCTTGAATGAGGGCAGAAGGGTTGGCGATGTTCTGTCCGGCGATGTCTGGTGCAGAACCATGAATGGCTTCAAACATAGCACATTCTTGTCCGATGTTAGAAGAGCCAGCTAGTCCAACAGAACCAGTAATTTGAGCAGCGATGTCTGAAATGATGTCGCCATAAAGGTTTTGCATCACCACAACATCAAATTTTTCTGGTGTATCAGCAATTTTCGCTGCACCTATATCTACGATCCAGTGTTCGTTTTCGATTTCTGGGTACTCTTTTTTAATCTCATCAAAAACTTCGTGGAACAAGCCGTCGGTTTGCTTCATGATGTTGTCTTTCGAGAAGCAAGTTACCTTCTTACGGTTGTTTGACTTCGCATATTCGAAAGCGTAACGGATGATTTTCTCACAACCAGGACGAGAGATGAGTTTCAAGCACTGCACTACTTCGTCGGTTTGTTGGTGCTCAATTCCAGCATAGAGATCTTCCTCGTTTTCACGAATAATCACCATGTCCATTACCGGGTGTTTCGTTTCAACAAAAGGGTGATAGCTTCGGCAAGGTCTCACGTTGGCATAGAGGCCTAAAAACTTACGAGTACTCACGTTCAAACTTTTATAACCTCCACCTTGAGGAGTTGTAATTGGCGCTTTCAAGAAGATTTTGTTGCTGCGAATGCTTTTCCAAGCCTCGTCGCTAATCCCTGAAGTGTTGCCAGAGAGGTACACCTTTTCTCCAACTTCAATTTCGTCATATTCCAATTCAGCTCCGGCTGCTTTTAGAATGCGCAATGTGGCGTCCATAATTTCCGGACCAATACCATCTCCTTTAGCAATCGTGATTTTTCTCATCGTGGGTTTTATTTATTGGCAAAGATGCAAATCCCAATTCATTTCTTATAATTTGAATTCGGTATCTTTTGCATAAGGTTTAATTATGATTAATCTCCATTTAGATCACATTCACTCATGCGACCATCAAACTAAAAAATATGCTTAATTGTTCGTTCACCTTTTTATCTTTGGGGCTATTCATTCAAGGCGCAGCAATGTTTTGCATGAATGGGTATTGAACTGACAGATTTTAACAAAGAACAAATTGGAGATGAAGCAACGAAATGTCTTGATAATTGGGGGAGCCGGATACATTGGTTCTGTTTTGATTGAGCAATTATTGAATACAGGATACGCTGTAAGAGTGCTTGATAGATTGATGTATGAAAACGGAGATTCAATCAGTGCCTATGTTGGAAGAGAAGGTTTTGAGTTTGTTTATGGTGATTTCGGACATCAAGAAACGCTCGACAAGTCACTCGAAGGCATTAGCGATGTTGTTTTGCTTGCCGCCATGGTTGGTGATCCGATATGCAAAAAGTACCCTGAATTAACTCAAGCGGTGAATGTTGATTACCCAAAGAACCTTTTCAACACCATGAAGGGCAAAGGTATTAGCAATTTTGTTTTCACTTCTACTTGCAGTAATTACGGTTTGAGAAAAGACGACAGTTTAGCCAATGAAAGCTCAGAGTTAAATCCACAATCGCTTTACGCAGAAACGAAGATTGAATTTGAGAAGTTCATCTTGTCTGAGGCAGCTCGTGTTGATTTTGCGCCTACTATTTTAAGAATTTCTACTGCTTTTGGTGTATCGAGGAGAATGCGCTTCGACCTCACCGTTTCTGAATTTACGAGAGAGGTAGCTTCAGGCAAAGATCTTTTGGTTTATGATCAAGATACCTGGAGACCTTACTGCAATGTTGCCGATATTTCAAAGGCAATACGCACCGTACTTGAAGCACCTAAAGAGAAGATACACGGTGAAGTTTTTAACGTAGGTAGCGATGAAAACAACTTCACCAAGAGAATGATTGTTGAGGCTATTTTGAAGCACATACCGGATGCAAAAGTGGCTTATAACGAGGGAGGAGTTGATCCTAGAAATTACAGAGTATCTTTTGAAAAGGTGAAAACTCAATTGGGCTTTTCTGCCGATCATAGTGTAGAAGGAGCAGTTGAAGAGTTAATTGCGGCAATGAAGAACCAGCTTTTTACCAATGTAGAGGCGAGGAAGAATTTTCATGGTAATTATGAGGTTGCTGATTTTAGATCTTAATTAAACGAGAGAGAAACAACATTTATGAAGCCCAGAAACTCTAGTGTTTTAGAGATTCTGGGTTTTTTGTGTTTGCGTCGTTGGTAGTTATTTTTGTATTTCAAAGCATAAATTCAGCGAAGACTTTTATGTCTTCTCATAACTAAGATGAGTTATGAAACTCACACCAAACAATGTAATAAATGATTTCTCTTGATTCTTTGCGATTTTCAATTCGTCAAGAAAACCTTGAATACAGAGGCAATTGCTTAGCTTGTGATTCTAATTCAACATCACGCGTGAGCTCTTGAGAAATAAAAGGATTGAAGGTTTTTGAAACAAGTATATGTGAGTCTTGCGCCCACGTTTATCGTTCATTAAAACCAAATGAAGATTGGTTTAACACACAATTTGCTATTCGTCATCAAAGCCAATTGAATGCTGGGATTTCACCTTTAAGCGAAGAAATTGAAAAAGAACGCTTGGAAAGATACCGAGCAATAGCAGAATTCTCGAAAAAACGCTTTCCAGAAATTAAGAATTACTTAGATGTTGGCTGTGGTCCAGCAACTGGATTTAAAGCTTTTGAGGAATTGGGAATCGCAAGCACAGGTGTAGAACCTGATAGCTCTCGCGCAGTAATTGCGAAGCAAAATGGATTTGACGTCAAGGAAGTTCAATTTCAGGATTTTGAGTCTTCTGTGACTTACGATTTAATTTCTATGGTCCACTCCTTGGAACATTTTCAGCATCCTCTTGACTTTTTAAAACGTGCCAAGAACTTTGCCCACGCCCGCACCGTGCTGTATATAGAAGTTCCAGAAGTTCTTGATCATGTGAAGGATTGGAACGACTCACTTTATCTTGCGCACATGAGTAATTTTTGTGAAAAATCGCTCCGGATTTTGGCATCAAGAGCAGGCTGGGGGAAGGCAGAGCTAGTGCATCCGTATGCCGGAACCGCATTGCATCAAGGCCATCTTTGTATGGTTTTTCATGCAGAACAAGAAGCTCAACAAACAGCAGATTTCGATGCTGAATCACAGGATGAATTTCTCGAATTGAAAAAGGAGATTCGAAAGCGATATATCACAGGCCTTTCTTTAGCAAACTTTAAACAGCATACTTTCGAGCTGCCATATTTGAATGATCTATCCCTTGGATTTAAAGGAAGTGACCAGCTCAAACTTAAAGTACATGACAATTATGCTCGGCGACAACTAATGCCAAAAAGCGAAAACCACTTCATAGTTTCAGAAAGCCGATGATTCTGAATTTCGGGAGTGAATTTCGGCCTATATTTGAAAGAAAGCACCCGAATTGAAAAAAATACTTCACCATGTTTCAGAAATATTCCAAATAGCCTTGGGAGTTCTGCTAGCAAGCATAGGACTCAAGGCTTTTTTGTTGCCTAATGGTTTCTTAGATGGAGGGGTGACAGGAATTGCCATTCTTGTGAGTGAAATGACGGGACTCGATATTTCTTATTTGCTCATTGGAATAAGTATTCCCTTTCTCATCATTGCTTGGCGAACCCTTAGTTTGAGAATTGTTCTTAAATCAATCATTGCAATTGTTGCCCTAGCAATTATTATCCATTTCGAAAACTTTAGTCCGATTACCGATGATAAACTCCTCATCTCCATTTTCGGTGGACTTTTCTTAGGTGCTGGTATTGGAGTTACGATTAAAAATGGTGCTGTTTTGGACGGGTCGGAAGTTCTTGGCGTGTATGTTAACGATCGTTTTGGCGTAAGTATCGGCAATGTCATCCTGATTTTTAACCTTATTCTATTTAGTGTTACCGCGGTGTTGCTCTCGGTTGAAGTAGCGATGTATTCGATTTTGACCTACATCGTAACTGCGAAGGTGATCGACTTCATTATGAAAGGTTTCGAAGATTTTATTGGGTTCACAATTATTTCCGACCAAAGTGATGAAATAGAAAAGGCCATTCTAAATACCATGGGAGCCGGCTTAACTACCTACCAAGGGGCTAATGGATATGGGCACCGAGGAAAGAGAGAGGACTTTAAAATAATCCATACAGTGATCAATAGAATAGATCAAAGAAAGCTCATCAATGTGGTAGAAGATATTGATCACAAGGCGTTTATGATTGAGTTTGATGTAAATAAGATTCATGGTGGAATCATGAGAAAGTACTTAAAGAAGCAAAGCAAAGGCATTGGCAAATGAAGCGGTAATTTCGATGTGTATTCTGTTAAGGAATTGCTAATAGGGACGTGAATAACTCGTCTCGCACTAAGTGATTCACTTAGGGTGAACTCATTAATTCCATGAAATTAAGCCTGAAGTAAAAGAAGTTTTAGGTATTTGTTTTCTTCTTTGCCAATCACAACTTATCTTACGAAGTATTCTAGCTTAGGTTTTCAGCTGCGAACTCGCGCTTAACAAATGTGATCACATGTCTTACCTCAAGGAAGAACTTTATTCACTTATTCAAAATGATCACAGGATCTTTGATTTTATCCAAAATTCAGCTTTGGATGGCTTGTGGTATTGGGATTTGGAAAACGGAGAAGATGAGTGGATGAACCCAAAGTTCTGGACCACCTTAGGATATGATCCGGCTAAAATGCCTCATAAAGCAGCTGCTTGGAAAAACATCATTCATGAAGATGATTTGGATTTAGCCACTGAACGGTTTCTTCAGCATAGAGAGCAGCCTGAAATCCCTTATGACCTTGTCTTGCGCTACAAGCATTTTCAAGGTCATATCGTTTGGATTCGTTGCAGAGGAATGATCATTCGGGATGATGCTGGTAAACCTACTCGCATGTTGGGCGCACATACTGATATTACTTCACTCAAAAAGAAAGAAGTTCAGCTGGAAAGTTGCAATGCAGCAGCTAAAATTGGGTTTTGGGAGATTGATTTCACGAATAGTAAAATGACTTGGAGCCAAGAAACGAGACGAATCCATGGCGTTGAGAAAGATTATGCACCCACGATTGAAAATGGAATAAATTTTTATGAAGAGGGCTGGTCTAGAGATAAAATCAAAGAGGTTTTTGCTCATTCCGTAGCTACATTGAGCGATTATGATGTTGAGTTGCGCCTGGTCACCCTCCAAGGAAACCCTGTTTGGGTAAGAGCCATAGGTTCTCCAGTGGCAGATAGCAATGGGAAGTGTATTCGGATGTATGGAACTTTTCAAGACATACACGATAGAAAAATAGCGGAGCTCCGACTCGAAAAGGAAAAACGCATCAGCGACAACATTATTGAAAGCACTGGAGTAGGAACTTGGGAGGGGAAGTATTTCGGTGATGAAGTCATCATCAACGAACGCTTTGCCGAAATCTTAGGATATGATGTTAATGAATTACCTTCAGATTCAAAGTCGCTATGGCGCATGTTCCTGCATAAAGATGACGAAAAACTGATTTTAGATCAATTAGCAGAATGTGTTTCTGGTGAAAAGGAAGTATTTGAAATCGATACCTTATTCAGACACAAGGCGGGTTATTATAAATGGGTGAAGCTCAGAGCAAAGCACTTCTCTAATCCTGAAGGAGGGGATAAGCTGTTTTATGGAACTATAAGAGACATCAACGAGGAGCGAAGTTTATTGCTGAAACAGGGGGCGTTTATTACCCAATCTCCCACGGCAATTGCACTTTTGGATGCTCAACTCAACATGCTCTCAACGAGTGAAAAATGGAAAACCCTCTTCGGCATTCATGAAGAAATCGCCTATGGAACGGACCTTAGGACAATCGTGTCTCCTGTTTTCAACAGCTTATTGTCTGAACTTCAATTGTCTTTAGACCAAAATCAAGCTCGAGAAGGGGAGAAGGCTTTCGTTTTGAATAAAGATGAGCATCCTATTTGGATAAAATGGAACATTAAGCCCTGGTCAATTAATGCATCTGGTGATAATGGTGTGATCATGCATGTGGAAGAGACCACAGAAGAACGAAGAATTCAGGAAGAGATCGTTCTGAGCGAATCTAGATTCAGAGGAAGCTTTGAAATGGCTGGTGTGGGGATGGCTCTGGTGAACCTCAAAGGGGAGTTGGAAAGAGTGAACGACAAGTTTTGCGAAATCATGGGCTATGACAAGCAGGAACTTCTAAACATGTCGTTTCAAGATATCGTTCATGAGGAGGAATTAGAAGCGGAATTGGCTCTTTTAAAACAGTTGCATAGCGGCGAGATCAATCAATTCAGAAGAGAAACGCGCTACCGAAATAAAGACAATTCAGTGGTACATGCAATCTTAGCGGTATCGAATATCCTCTCAAAGAATGGCTCACCCCAATCAATCGTAGCACAAGTGATTGACATCACGGCTTTGAAACAAAGTCAAATAGAATTGGCTGCTGCATTGGCCAAAAATGAGGTGGTGCTGAGTGCAAGCGAACATGTTGTTATTGTATCAAGCGATACCAAAGGTGTCATTCAAAATATTAATAGCGGTTGCGAAAAGCTTCTTGGATATACTGCCGAAGAGCTCATTGGTAAAACTGATCCTAGCATCTTTCATAGCCCCGAAGATGTGGCCAAGATGGAAGCAGAGTTTGAGTTGATTCACGGTAAAAAGGTGAAATTAATTGAAGCACTATTAGCCCAGGTGGTTGAAGAAGACGGACCAATAACACGCGATTTAATTTACTATTCCAAGTTTGGCGTGAGATTAGAAATGTTACTTACCATTTCACCCATTAAATCAAATGGGGAACTGATAGGTTTTTTAGGTATCGCTATTGACACAAGCGATGTGAAAAAGGCAGAAAAAGAGATCTCAGAGCTTTTACTGGTTTCTGAAGATCAAAATGCACGTTTGAAGAATTTTGCGCACATCGTGTCTCATAATCTACGCTCGCATTCAGGAAATATTGGGTTTTTGATGGACTTGCTGGTTGATGAATATCCAGAACTGCAGGAGGAAGAAATTATGCCTATGTTGACACGTGCTTCTGCGAACTTGACACAAGCAATTGATCACTTGAGTGAAGTAGCAATTGTCAACACGTCTTTGCATGATAACATGCAGCGAATCGACTTATCACAAATTATTGATAAGGCCATTTCTAATGTTGAAGCCCTTGCCATAAAAGAAGAAGTTGACATCATTAATGAAGTTATTAAACCAAGCCATGTGTTTGGTATTCATGCCTATCTAGATAGCATCGTATTGAATTTTCTTACCAACGCCATTAAATACGCTTCGCCATTGCGTCAAAGTTGGGTGAAGATTAGAACTGAACTACAAGAAGATTACCTTCTCCTTTCATTTGAGGATAATGGTTTGGGTATTGATTTAAAGCGACACGGAGAAAAAGTGTTTGGGATGTATAAAACCTTTCATGAACACAAAGAATCTCGAGGTATTGGACTATTTATTACCAAAAGTCAAATCGAAGCGATTAAAGGAAAAGTGGAGGTTGAAAGTGAAGTAGATCAAGGAACGACATTTAAAATTTACCTGAAGCATCATGAAGAAAATTGACCTAGCCTGCATCATTGATGATGATTCAATTCACGTTTTCGGGGCAAAACGGGCAATCAGTTTGGCTAACTTTTGTAATCAGGTGCTGGTTTTTAACAACGGTAAAGATGCTTTCGACCGTATAAGCCAGATTTTTGCGCTAGGAAAGGGGATACCAGAACTTATTCTTCTCGACATCAACATGCCTGTGTGGGACGGTTGGGATTTCTTAGATGAGTTTCTAAAATTACCAGAAAGTAATAATGTTAGAATATTTATAATGACGAGTTCCGTAGATCCCGTTGATCGAACAAAAGCCCAAACTTACAAGCAAGTGAGCAATTTCATTATAAAGCCAATTACACCTGAAAAACTGCAAGTTGCACTTCAAAGCGAATCACCGAGATAATCGCCAAGTTACCAGATTGAAAGCTCCTCAGCAAGCAAGATATACCGCTTTTGAACGATAAAAAAACAGCCCTCATCGCAGCGCAATGAAGGCAGTTTTGATTCTATTAGCTGCGTTTTTACAAAAATGTATATCCGCTTTAGTGCAATTAAATGCAGGGTGAATGAATTTTCTCAGCACTCACAAGCGCTCCAAGGGCCGGATGCGAGCGTACTCAACACAACTATCCTTAGACCTCAACACCCGCGTGAGCATCTAGACAGTTGCGCAAGCAACAATAAACAGAAGAAGCCATCAACATAGCTTGGTACAAAGCGAATATTGAAGCATTTCCACCCGCTGCTCAAAGGAGCATTGTACGATAGCGGATAAACATTTTTACAAATAACTGTTCGCCAAATTTGCCAGTTGAGATCGTTCTCCTTTATCGAGTGTAACATGGCAATACAGCTCTTTGCCTTTCAACTTCTCAATCACATAACTCAAACCGTTCGACTGATCATCAAGATAAGGTGTGTCGATTTGGCGAACATCTCCTGTAAGGATGATTTTGGTATTCTCTCCTGCACGAGTAATGATGGTTTTTACTTCGTGAGGTGTGAGGTTCTGGGCTTCATCAACAATAAAAATAACGTTAGATAGGCTTCTGCCACGGATGAAGGCTAGCGGACAAATTTGTATTCTCCCCTCGGCTTGCATTTCTTCAATAGCCCGGTACTTTTTTTCATTCTCTCCAAACTGTGATTTGATGAATTTCAAGTTGTCCCATAAGGGCTGCATGTAAGGGTTTACTTTTTCTTCAGCATCTCCAGGAAGGAAACCAATGTCTTTGTTGCTGAGCGGAACAATTGGTCGGGCCAAGATGATTTGCTCATAGCGGTTTTTTTGCTCCAAAGAACCAGCAAGAGCGAGCAATGTTTTACCAGTTCCCGCAACTCCTGATATGGTAACTAAGTTGATTTCAGGATTCATAATGGCGTGTAAAGCGAAGGCTTGTTCCGCATTTTTCGGCTTGATACCGTAAGCGTAGGTTTTATCCACTCGTTCAATTTGCCGCGATTTTTCGTTGAAATACCCCAGAGCAGAACTTGAACAGTTTTTTAAGATGTAGAAATGATTGTTCTTCCGCTCTTCTCCCAGCGTGGTTATTTTTCTTGATACTCCAGAGGTGTATAGCTTCCTAATGACCTCCGCATCAACATCTTCAATCAAGGTTTTTCCAGAGTATTGATGTTTTTGATCTTTGATTTTACCCGTCTTGTAATCTTCTGCGGGTAGGTTTAAGGCTTTAGCTTTAAGTCGTAGATTAATGTCTTTGCTCACTAAAATCACCTTTGCCTCTTTTTCTTCTTGCTGAAGAGAAAAGGCGGAGTTTAGAATCTTGTGATCGTTATTTTTATGGGCGAAGACTTTTTCAGCATCAATATCCAAACGCTCACTTTGAAGCACAATTTTAAAATAACCTCCCATTTCGTTTTCAATCGGAATCCAGTCCTGTAAAGATTCTGAACTCGCTAACCTATCGATAATTCGAATGCATTCTCGAGCTTCAAAGTTTTTAGTGTCATTACCCACTTTGAATTGGTCGAGCTCTTCTAAGACGGTGATGGGGATGGCTACATGGTTGTCTTCAAAGTTGTGCAGTGCGTTATGATCATAGAGCAGCACAGAGGTATCGATCACGTAGATCTTTTTCAATTTCGTTTCAGCCATAAGAACAAGTTGCGGTAAGTCAGGACGAGTTCTGCGCCTACCTGGTTAGTTTAGCAGTGCATTTCGTTAAACGCGCTTGTTAAACTTAGCTGAAAGAGTTTAAGATTAGAAATGATTTGTTGTGAAGTTGTTAACGATGTTTTGGAGGAAAAAGAATAAATAAAGGGGTAATATTGACAAGTGCTTAACGTTTAATTAAGCTCAGTTATCGTCCTTTTCCTCCCCCTCATCCGAGAGGTACATATCGATTAATCCTTCTGGAACGTTCACTAAAAAGGTCTTTTTTTCTCGATCAAGTTTAATGATTGTTTGATCGTTGATAGGAGCAAGAACTTCCTTTTCGTTATGCATTGCACGGGCCAAGATATTCCCTGGGTATTCCAATACTTCAACAATTTCTCCTACTTCTCCGAAGCTTTCATCAACTAGGGTAAAGCCAATGATTTCGTGGAAATAGAATTTGTTTCCGCTTAATTTTGGAAGGGCTGCAAGCGGTAGAAAGATTTTGGCTTTTCTAAGAAGGTTGGCCGCCTCTTCACTTTCGACTCCTTCAAATTTCACTTTAAATTGGTTTACCGACTTACGGTCGATGCTCTCAACAAAGTGAGGAACCAGCGCACTTCCTAACTGAAGGAAAACAGCGTCGAGAGCGCTGTAATAACCTGGGTCGTCAGCGTCGATATAAATACTCACAGCACCTTTTAGTCCGTGCGGTTTGATCACTGAACCTAATTCGAAACAATCGTCAATTTTCATAAGTGTAAAATTAAAAAAGCCCTGAAGACTTAACTTCAAGGGCTTTAAAAATGTTTGCTCGGCGAGAGCGGTGTTAGCTTACGCTTCTGCTTTTGGCTCTTCTCCACCTTCTTCAGCAGCTGGTGCTTCTTCAGCAGCAGGAGCTTCTTCAGCAGCTGGTGCTTCTTCAGCAGCTGGTGCTTCTTCAGCAGCTGGTGCTTCTTCAGCAACAGGAGCTTCTTCAGCAGCTGGTGCTTCTTCAGCAGCTGGTGCTTCTTCAGCAACAGGAGCTTCTTCAGCAACTTCTTCAGTAGCTTCTACCTCAGCAGCAGCTTCTTCAACAAGTTCCGAGTTAGCAGCAGCGATTTCTTGTGCTCTCGCGTCAGAAATTGCTTTTTCTTTAGCTAATCTGTCAGCTTCTGCTTTAGAGCTGTCAGTTGCCAATGTACTTACCTTGCTCTGGATTTTAGCATCTTTTTCAGATAACCAAGCAGTGTAACGCTTGTCAGCTTCTTCCTGAGAGAAAGCTCCTTTAGCTACACCTTTATCCAAGTGGTTCTTGTACATTACGCCTTTGTACTTCAAGATTGCTCTAGCCGTATCAGTTGGTTGTGCACCAACAGTGATCCAGTACAATGCACGCTCGTTGTCCAAGTTAATCACAGCAGGATTAACGTTTGGATTGTACGTTCCAAGTTTTTCGATGAAACGCCCATCACGCTTAGCGCGTGCATCAGCAGCTACAATGTGGTAGAATGGCTTGCCTTTCTTTCCGTGTCGTTGTAAACGAATTTTTACAGACATAATTAATTGTTTAAAAAGGGTCCGAAACCCCGTTAATTAATAATTCAATCCCCAAAAAGGGAGTGCAAAGGTCGGTAATTTTCTTTTATGTTCTGCACCTTGTTCGATTATTCTTCTCGAATCCAAATAATTGCCCTCATCGATGATTAGCCTTGACCTTCCCATTCTTTGAAAAACTGCTTGAGATATGCTTGCATGAATTGATGTCGTTCTGCTGCCAGTGTTTTTCCGGAATTGGTTTGCATGCGGTCTTTGAGTAAGAGTAGTTTTTCGTAAAAGTGAGCAATGGTAGGACCCTTATCGGATGCGTAGGCCATTGCGTTATCATGCATTGTTGGTTTGAAATCTGGGTGGTGGAGGAGTCTCTTGTTAGCTCCACCATAAGCAAAAGCTCGTGCCACACCAATAGCACCGATGGCATCGAGGCGATCGGCATCTTGAACACAGGCGGCCTCTAAACTGGTTGTTTCGGTCGCTACTTTTGCTCCTTTAAAGCTAATTTCCATCACCAATTTTTCAACCCGATCAATCAACTCTAAAGGAGCCTCCTGCGAAATCAACCAAGCCCTCGTAGCTCGAGGCAAAGCGCTAAAGTCGTTATCGTGAAACTTGTGGTCGGCAATGTCATGCAACAAAGCCCCTAACTCGGTTATTTCTAAATCAGCACCTTCCATTTTAGCCAATCTCAAAGCAACATTCCTAACCCGGTCGATATGCCACCAATCGTGACCAGTACCTTCGTTTTCAAAAAGTGCTTTGATGTGGTTTTCGGTGTTTTTGATAAGTGTTGATAGGGACATTGCTACTTGTTTAGACTTCAAAGTTAGGGATTTCATCAGTCCTTTTTCGGGAGGCGGGATTCGGGAGGCGGGATTCGGGAGTCGAGATTCGAGATTCGAGATTCGGGAGGGAGAGTCGAGATTCGGGATTCGAGATTCGGGATTCGAGATTGGGGAGTCGTGTTTATCCTTAATGTAGACTGACCACACATTTTGCTTGAATTTGAAACAACAGTTCAATATTTCCAAGGTAAAGAAGTCAAAGCCGAGATATGAGTATGAATTACTTGACCTCCGGAGGAAAGTACATTTATTTGTCGCTAGAAGGACTATTAAGTACAGGATTGAATGGAGAGTAGAGCCGGTCAAAGCTATTTAAGGTTATGCCCGAATTACTCTAAAGCCGCAAAAACACTCAGCCCTATCGGGCCCCTCCCTAGCCCCCCTCCCCCAACCAGCGATTCGAAATTCGGGAGTTCATGGCTGACTTCAAAATGGTTTTGAAGTCGTTTTGTGGATGAATCCCCTCATTTTGTCACTGCTTGTTTTTTCGTTAAAAAACGCTTCAGAACGAATCGCCACGCAAGCTCAAACTTCACCACTAAAGCTCAATACTTGCCCTAACCTGAATCAATTCAAAACGAATCTAAGGCTTCCATACATGCCAAACAGAATTACTTTGTCTGTAACATTTTATGTTTTGTAATTGCAACTGCTGCGTGCAGATAATCGACGAATATGACGGTTAGGATAGACACCAAATTCCAAATTCCAAATTCCTAATTCGATTTTCCCCCTGTTAATAAATCACCCTTCCTTCAATGAAGAGAAAGCACTAAATTTATCCTCCCTAATTCAACTTCGCCCATGTTCCTCATTTACGATACTGAAACCACCGGATTACCCCAGAATTACAACGCACCAATTACCGATACAGACAACTGGCCCCGACTGGTACAGCTGGCTTGGCAATTGCACGATGGCTCAGGCAAACTGGTGAGTAGAGGTAACCACATCGCTAAACCAGAAGGATTTACTATTCCATTTAACTCGGTTAAAGTACACGGTATTACCACTGAACGGGCCATGGAAGAAGGGATGGAACTGGCTGAGGTGATGGCGATATTTCAAGCCGATCTGGACCGGGCGACGCATGTGGTGGGACACAATATTGAGTTTGATATCAACGTGCTTGGGTCGGAATTGGTGAGGTTAGGTACCGATACGGAAGCCTTCATGGCCAAGGCGAGCATTGATACAAAAGAAGAAGGAACCGATTTCTGCGCCATTCCAGGTGGTAAAGGAGGAAGGTTCAAATGGCCAACACTAACGCAATTGCACGAAAAACTTTTTGGCGAAGGTTTTGGCGATGCACACGATGCAGCTTATGATGTTGATGCCACCAGCCGCTGTTTCTTTGGCTTAGTAAAAGCAGGAGTTGTGGAAAGAGAAGGTCTCTTGGCCCCAAATGAAATCACTTACGAAGCACCAAAACTGGAGAAAGCCAACTTTGCTGTGGCTGATATCGAAATCGAAGTGGATCAAGGAGGAGGAAGTAAAGCGCAGATTGAAGCACTCAAAGACGAGAACTTCATCCACTTGCATGTGCACAGTCAGTTCTCCATTCTTCAATCCACTTCCAATGTAAACAGTATCGTAAATCATGCCGTTGAAGTGGGGATGCCGGCGATTGCGATTACCGACCACGGTAACATGATGCACGCTTTTTCCTTTGTTCGCGCAGCAAAAAATGCAGGGATAAAAGCCATTGTAGGTTGTGAATTTAACCTTTGCCAAGATCACGCCAATAAGAAGGTGAAAGACGACGGCTTTCAAACAAGCGTCCTCGCCAAGAATAAAAAAGGCTATCATAACCTCGCTAAACTGTCGAGTTTGGCCTATATGGACGGGTTCTACTACCTGCCGAGAATCGATCGCGAACAACTCTTAGAATTCAAAGATGATCTCATTGTGCTCACTGGCGGCTTATGGGGTGAAGTACCGAGCTTGATCTTGAATGTAGGCGAAGTTCAGGCGGAAGAGGCTTTCGTTTGGTACAAAGAACATTTTGGCGACAACTTTTATGCTGAACTGAACCGTCACGGACTCGAAGAAGAACAAGTCGTGAACGACACCCTATTGCGTTTTTGTGAGAAGTACGGTGTTCGTTATGTTGCTACTAACAACACCTATTATACGAAGAAAGAAGATGCTTCATCACACGATATTCTCTTGTGCGTGAAGGATGCGGAAAACCAAAGTCGTCCGAAAAAATACATCGGTAAACGAGGGAGAGAGTTTCGCTTCGGATTTCCTAACGACGAGTTCTATTTGAAGTCGCCCGAAGAAATGAAGCTGCTTTTTGCCGATCTGCCTCAAGCGATTTTGAGTACGCAAGAAATTGCCGATAAATGCGAAGAGTACGTTTTACAAAGAGATGTATTACTTCCTGCTTTTGATATTCCAGAGGTGTTTATTGAGCCACAAGATGCGGAAGACGGTGGCAAACGAGGGGAGAATGCCTTCTTGCGCCACCTCACCTATGTTGGTGCTGAGAAGCGCTATGGAACCATTAATGATGAAATTAGAGAACGTCTCGACTTTGAGCTAGCTACGATCGAAAAGACGGGCTACCCAGGTTATTTTCTTATTGTTCAGGATTTCACAACGAAAGCTCGAGAAATGGGCGTTTCGGTTGGACCCGGAAGGGGCTCGGCAGCAGGTTCAGCGGTGGCTTATTGCATTGGAATTACCAACGTTGACCCCATTGAATACGATTTGCTTTTTGAGCGTTTCTTGAATCCAGACAGGGTGTCGATGCCCGATATCGATATCGATTTTGACGATGAAGGACGACAAAAAGTGATCGACTATGTGATCGAAAAATACGGACAGAAACAAGTAGCCCAAATCATCACCTACGGAACCATGGCAGCCAAGTCCTCAATAAGAGATACAGCCCGTGTGATGGAATTACCTTTGTCAGATGCCGACCGCCTTGCGAAGCTGATTCCAGACATCAGTTTGTCGAAGCTTTTTGGATTGGATGACAAAGCGCTCAAAGAGAAATTGAAAGACAACCAGGACGATTTTAACAGGGCCCAGGAGTTGATCAGTTTGTCGAAGGGGAATTCCTTGGAAGCCAATACAGTAAATACAGCTAGAAAACTCGAAGGTTCTGTTCGGAATACTGGTATTCATGCCTGTGGAGTGATCATTACACCAAGTGATATTACCAATTTCGTTCCTGTGGCTACTGCAAAAGATTCAGCCATGTGTTGCACGCAATTTGATAACGCTGTGGCAGAGGATGCCGGCTTGTTGAAGATGGATTTCTTGGGGCTGAAAACACTCACCTTGATTAAAGATGCCGTAAAGAACGTGAAGCTCAGGCATGGAATCGACCTCGACCCAGACTCCTTTCCTTTGGACGATGAGAAAACCTATGAGCTCTTTCAGCGCGGTGAAACGGTGGGGATTTTTCAATATGAATCTGCCGGAATGCAGAAGTACCTGAAAGACCTTAAGCCAACGAAATTTGCCGATTTGATTGCGATGAATGCCTTGTACCGACCGGGGCCTTTGGAGTACATTCCTTCTTTCGTGCGGAGGAAACACGGAACAGAGCCCATCGTTTATGACCTCGAAGCGTGCAAAGAGTACCTTGAAGAAACCTATGGAATTACGGTTTACCAAGAGCAAGTAATGCTGCTGAGTCAGAAATTGGCCGGATTTACAAAAGGTGAGGCCGATACGCTGAGAAAGGCCATGGGTAAGAAGAAACTAGACCTCCTCGCGAAGATGAAACCGCAGTTCTTGGAGCAAGGTCATGTGCGTGGTCACGACAAAAAGATTCTCGAAAAAATTTGGAAAGACTGGGAAGCCTTTGCGAGTTATGCCTTTAATAAGTCACATTCTACTTGTTATGCTTGGGTGGCCTATCAAACGGCTTACCTAAAAGCCAACTATCCGGCAGAGTACATGGCATCGGTGCTTTCCAATAACATGAACGACATCAAGCAAGTTACCTTCTTCATGGAGGAGTGCAAGCGAATGGGGATTGATGTATTGGGGCCTGACGTGAACGAATCGGCTTACAAATTTGCCGTGAACGATCAAGGTGCAATTCGCTGTGGAATGGGTGCCATGAAAGGGGTAGGTGAAGGAGCGGTGAGAAGTATTGTAGAAAATAGGGAAGAATCAAGGTACAGCTCACTCTTCGATTTTGCGCGAAAAGTGAGTTTGAAAGATTGTAATAAAAGGGTGTTTGAAAGTCTCGCTCTTGGTGGTGCTTTTGATGAATTTGGACTAAACCGCTCACAGTATTTCGCTATGGATGAAAAGGGCAGAAGCTTGCTTGAAAATGCCATTCGTTACGGTAATGCCCATCAAGACGGTTTGGACTCTGCGCAAGTAAGTTTATTTGGTGAAAGTGAAGATGTTGAACTCCCAGAGCCTCATGTTCCAGAGGCTGAAGAGTGGAGCATTATGGACAAATTGAGTCGTGAAAAGGAAGTGGTGGGGATTTATATTTCCGGACACCCACTCGACGAATTCAAGTTGGAGATGCAGCACTTGTGTTCTAAAGGCGGTTTGAAGGTGCTTAGCGATATGGAAGCCGCCCAAAAACAGGGCGACTTGAGTTTTGGAGGAATGCTTTCTGATGTGGCCCATCGAACAACTAAAAATGGAAAACCTTTTGGGGTGTTTCAAATTGAAGATTACGAGCACGGAGAACGATTCTTTTTATTTGGTGAAGATTATATCAAATTCAAGAACTATTTGGCAGACGGTTGGTTCCTTTTTATTCAAGGAAGGGTGCAGTCGAAAAGATTTAATGAACATGAATTGGAGTTCAAAATTCACACAATTGAACTTTTGGCAGACGTTCGAGAGAAAAAAGCAAGGCGAATTACCCTTCAAATCGACTTGTCAATGCTCAGTGACGATATCGTAGAAAGTCTTGTGAACTTGTGTGAGGCAAATCCGGGCACCTGCGGTATGACCCTTCAAATTAAGGATTTAGGTGTTGGAATTTCCATGCCATCAAGAACAACAAGAATCGCTCTTACGAATGAATTTTTGAACGGTGTTGAAGATTTGAAGGTATTTGACTACCTTATTCATACCAAGTAACTTAGGCCATGAAGGTGTTAAGTTGTTAACAAAAGGTGTCATACTGACATGAAAATAGGAGTGGCAAATATTTTGATGAGCCACTTGAGACATTTACATTTGAATTATTCAAAATCTAAGAATAGAATTATGGCTGTAGAATTCACAGATGCTAATTTCGAGGAAGTAGCATTGAAATCTGATAAACCAGTGATGGTTGACTTTTGGGCTGAGTGGTGCGGACCTTGTCGCATGGTAGGACCAATCGTAGAAGAGATGTCGAACGAGTATGAAGGAAAAGCAGTGATTGGTAAAGTCAACGTTGACGACAATCCTGAGATTTCGGCGAAGTTCGGTATCCGTAATATCCCAACAATTATCTTTTTGAAGAACGGAGAGATGGTTGACAAATCTGTTGGAGCGGTTCCTAAGAACGTACTTGCAGAGAAAATTGATAACCTCCTTTAATTAGGAGCTGAAAAAAGCATTTAAAAGTCTCTTCCGAACTTGGGAGAGACTTTTTTCGTTTATACCTTACACCTCCTAAAGCATAAACATGCCCATCAACATCGATCGCAGGCAACTGCAACAATTAAGTCGGCTCGAGTTCCTAGCCAAACAAGCGGTAGAAGGATTCATCACTGGAATGCACAAGAGTCCGTTCCACGGCTTCTCTGTGGAGTTTGCTGAGCACCGTTTGTACAACAAAGGAGATTCAACCCGCCACATAGACTGGAAGCTCTTCGCCCGCACTGAGAAGCTTTTTGTAAAGCGCTATGAGGAAGAAACCAACTTGAGGTGTCAGTTAGTGATTGACCGTAGTGCTTCGATGTATTTTCCCGGACCAGTAGAACCGGATGGCGACAAGTTCAATAAAATCAAGTTTTCGGTTTATGCCGCTGCAGCGCTCATTGAACTTTTTAAAAGGCAAAGAGATGCGGTAGGTTTGAGCTTATTCGGCGAAGCCTTAAATCTGCACACCGCTTGTAAGTCGTCCAACGCTCATCACAACTACCTTTACAGTGAATTAGAAGCCGTTCTCGATGAGGTAAATTCGCCCCCTTCAAAAAGCACCTCCGCCGTGGAAGCCCTGCACGAAATTGCAGAAAGCACGCATCGAAGAAGTCTGGTGATGCTCTTTAGTGACATGATGGACAACAGTGAAAAGCAAGATGAGATTTTTGCAGCACTTCAACATCTACGCCACAATAAGCACGAAGTGATCGTATTCCACGTAAGCGATAAAGCCACGGAGCTCGATTTCGACTACGCTAATCGTCCATACACCTTCGTTGACGCTGAGAGCGGAGAAGAGGTAAAGGTGAACCCCGTTGACATCAGAGAGCAATACACCGAACAGATGAAAGCCTTCCGAAGTAACTTGAAGGTGAAGTGCGGGCAATACGGCATCGACTTCGTAGAAGCCAACGTAAACGAGGGAGTTAACCCCATTTTATTACAGTATTTGATCAAGAGACAAAAATTATTTTAAGCTTAAGTTTTTGATGGTCAAGTACTTTTTAAAGGAGATTCATTTTTTTGAAAAAAGTTCTTGCACGAAAGGAAGTGTTAGCATATCTTTGCCACCGCTTTGAACGAGAAGCACAACTAGTCTGGTAGTTCAGTTGGTTAGAATATCCCGATTGCATCGGGAGGGTCGCAAGCCAAGTGAATTATTAGAATAAAAAACTGGTCTGGTAGTTCAGTTGG
>Ga0209652_1000686_pt1 | contig 28530 bp, 25 predicted proteins | sample SaaInl74LU_5_DNA_FD_184641 | JGI IMG/M metagenome (GOLD analysis project Ga0209652, IMG submission 184641) | Marine microbial communities from expanding oxygen minimum zones in the Saanich Inlet - ESP_74LU_5_DNA (SPAdes) (version 2) | ecosystem: Environmental > Aquatic > Marine > Intertidal zone... | reverse complement strand
CACTTTGGGTGTTTATGTCTGGCGGAGCCATGTTGGTTGTTACCGGTGCATTAGACGATCGCTATGGCCTCGGTGTTTTCCTTCGCATACTGTCAGAATGCGCTGCCGCACTGATTCTCGTCGAAGGTCTCGATTTACGCGTCAACGGACTCGGTAACTTATTCGGCACCGGCGCGATCACACTGCCGCCTGCCATTGCCTATCCATTTACCGTCATAGCCATTTTTGGGGTTATTAATGCGTTCAATATGCTCGACGGTATTGATGGCTTATTGGCGGGATTGGTGCTTTTAACGCTGCTTACATTTCACCTTTACACGGGAAACAACCCAGGTTTTTTAAGTCTTTTTATTAGCGCCTCACTCTTGGCGTTTTTGGTCTCTAATCTTCAGCTAACCCCACTGATGCCCAAATCTTTCCTGGGTGATGCAGGCAGCAAACTGCTCGGCTTTATTATGGTCAGCTTCATATTGGCGGCAGCATCTCAGCAAGTTGGTGGGAAAAAGCTCATCGATCCCGCTACAGCACTTTATCTGATCGGATTACCGTTATTTGATATGGTATTTACATCGCTGAAGCGTGTGACCAAAGGGCGGTCACCTTTTGCACCAGACAGATCGCATATTCACCATCTACTGCAGTCTCTGGGCTTCAGTAATCGTCGGACCGTTTCAATTATTCTCTCCATTTCTGCTGCGATCTCACTGCTTGGCCTAATACTTAAGGCAGCCAATGTGCCAGAGTCGTTTCAGTTCTCTATTTTTCTGGGCGGTTTTCTCTTTTACTCATGGATTACATCTCAGGCTTGGCAAATCAGTGACCGCATCAACCGTCAAGCACAGCGCGAGACTAGCCATCAGTATTCCAAGCCGTCCAGCGACGCAGTGTAAAGGGGCTAGGCACCAAAGAATAACGCCGCATGGCCAAATTTAGGACTTTCACGTAAATCACTGCGCTCTCAGTCATTAGTACAGGCTGCACTAGCGCTTGAGAAATCACGCCCGGCGGGCGCGGTCAAGACACACCATCCTCCGTATTTGAAAGAAACAAGCAAAGAGCACAGAACACGATCGAGGCTACCGACAAGGACGCAATTTCCATTGCTTCGTTACCAGCCAACTTCGACTATAAGATGGGATCAGACGACGTATTAACCATCAATGTTTTTTTAGTGGAAGAATTGAGTGGTGAATACGCCGTTAGTGATCGCGGTGAAATCGCCACGCCACATATTGGCTCAAAGCGAATCACTGGATTAACTGCCGACGAAATCGAAATGGCTCTAGATTCAGCGTATAACGAGGAGTACCTTCGCGACCCTCAAATCACCGTCTTTGTCTCCAAATATCAAAGCCAGCAAGTAACAATACTAGGCGAAGTTAACGTTCCCGGCGCTTATCCTTTAAAAGGAAACACAGCGCTAATGGAGGCGCTGGCGCTCGCCCGAGGCACCAACCGCGTAGCGAGCTTAGAATCGGTTATTCTTTTTCGCGAAGAAAGCGGCAAGGTTTATGCGCAGTATATCGGTAGGCGTACCAGGCTTTGGCGGTTATCGGCAATATTAAGCTGGCCCAATATTCCGCGCATCCACAACAACAGGCCGCGGCTGACCCAGCAGCGCAATTAATACCTGCGCCCGATCTTCGCCCTTGGGCATCTGAAATATCGCCTCTAAACCCGCAAAGGGGCCCGCTTCAAGCCGCACTTTCTCGCCGAAACTAAAGCCTTGTATCGCATCCGCCGAGCGCTCACCTAACGCCAACAAAGGCGCCATCACCTCATTCGGCACAGGCACCGCCTCTAGGCCATTCCTGACTAGACCATGGCACCCAATCGTCGACCGAATCGGTGCAGGATCATCAACCCCCAGTACCAATGCGACAAATAAATAGCCTGGGAACATCGCTTCCGTCACTAGGCTCCACTGACCTCGACGCCGCTTGCGCAATGTTATTTGCGGGAGGCACACGCTGTAACCCTGCCGGGCTAAATTGAGCCGCGCATCGGCTTCCCGACGGGGTTTGGTCGCCACTGCGTACCAAAGTGCCGACTGATGAGCAGAATTTTCATTCATAATGGGCGTTTATCCGCTGATAGCACTCGAAGCGAACACTGCATGTACAACCCGAAAAGACATGGGATGACCAGGTAATTACGCGCGTTCAGATGGCAAGCCGAATAAGCTTAAATAAAACAAGGGTTCAACCCCTGCCGTACAGGGCGTATTATGCGGCACCTATTCCTCATTGGATACCGAATCGCGCATGCGGCCAACCCGTCCACCCACTTTAGTTATGGTGCCCGCACGCCTATCTCGAGCCGCCTCCGTTTTGTGTCTCACCACAGGGCTATGCCTTGACGCGGCCGCTGCGGAGCTTATGGAGGAGTCGGTCGATGGCGCTATTGACTGGCAACCACTGGAGCTGGTGCCGCTTGACCAAGTCAATCTCCAGTGCCGGCAATGTGGCGGCGCGTTTGTCGACCCGCTGGCTGGGGTCGATACCCGCATTCGGCAGGAAGACAGTGAATTGCAAGTGGGTGCCGACAGCTCCGAAGTTGTCGATGGCATTCTGCGCTTCGAAGGCAACGTCTTACTGACGCAGGGCAACCGACGAATCGGCGCAGACACACTGACGATTAATCGCGCAGCGCAAACCACGCAAGCCAGCGGCCATGTTGTCATTCGCGAGCCCGGCGTCATGATCAGCAGCGCTGCCGCCGACTATAATGCAAACAGCAAGGTTGCCGAAGTTGCAGCGGCGCGCTTCGTCTTACATGAACAACATCTAAGTGGCTCCGCCGCACACCTCAAACGGCTTCCCAACGGCATCATTGAAGTGACCGACGGCGCAATCACCTATTGCGCACCCACCAACCCTCATTGGCAATTGAAAACAGGGGAACTGTCACTCAATCCTAGCGACGGTGTTGGCACAGCGCGCAATGCACGGATAGAGGTAGCAGGTGTGCCCGTTTTTTACACACCTTGGATCCAGTTTCCACTCGATGACCGACGTAAAACAGGCCTGCTATTTCCCGACATCGGCAGTGACACGCGCGGCGGTTTGGACATCACCGCACCGATTTATCTGAATTTAGCGCCAAACTACGATGCCACCTATAGCCCGCGCTATATCGGTGAACGCGGCGTCAATCACCAGCTGGAGACTCGCTGGTTAAGTCCCGACATCGGGTACTGGTCAGCGAACGGCACGTGGCTAGGCTCCGATGACAAATACAGTGCAGAGACCGGTGAAAACAGTGATCGCTGGCTGGCGAATGTCGACCATAAGGGTAACTTTGCCAACAACTGGCGCACCCGTATCGACTACACGAAGGTGTCCGACGTCGATTACGTCAAAGATTTAAACAACGCCAGCCTTAGTGCCCAGCGCCAGACGGCGTTGATGCAGTTGGGCGAAGTCGATTATTTGGGTGAAGACTGGCTAATCAACATTCAGGCACAGCAATTCCAGTCTTTGGCAGACGACATTAGGAACGACTACAAAAAGCTGCCGCAGATCACTGCTCAGTGGCGTGGGGCGGCGAACTGGGGCGGCTTTGAACCCATTGCCACCGCACAATATTCACAGTTCGACACAGATGCCAATCGTGTCACCGGCCAGCGACTGTATGCCGAGGCAGGTGTGACCTACCCAATGCTGTGGCAGTTCGCCTTCCTCAGACCCACGGTGAAGTATCGCGCGTTGGCTTATGACCTTAACGACCAACTTGCACCATTGGATTCGTCGCCGACAGCCGGCTCGGCGGTGGCCAGCGTCGACGCTGGCTTGTTGTTTGAACGCCAAACCACCCTGGGCAACAGCGCCATGACGCAGACCTTAGAGCCGCGCGCCTTTTACCTCTACAGCGAATACGACGAGCAGCGATCCCACCCGGATTTTGATAGCGCAGAACTGACTTTTGGGTACAACCAGCTGTATCGCGACACGCGATTCTCAGGCAATGACCGCTTAGACGATGCCAACCAACTCTCTCTCGGGATCACGACGCGCTTTTTTGACAATGACAGCGGCCGCGAACGGCTCAATGCCAGCATTGGCCAAATTTACTATTTCCGCGACCGCGTCGTCAGGCTTAACGCAACCGATCCGCGCTTAACCGAAGACGGCTCGGCTATCGCACTAGAATTCAACTGGTTACCCAGTAGCGCCTGGACGCTACGCTCCAGTATTTTGTACGACCCCTTTGCTGACAAATTTGACGCCGCCAGCGCCCAAGTCGGCTTTAAACCCGGAGATGGCAGCATTCTCAACATCGGCTACACACTGCGCGAACCGCCACCCTCGCTGCTCGAGCGCCCAGTTACTGAGCAGGCTAATATCTCAGGATATTACCCACTCGATAACAACTGGAGTCTGTTTGGGGCGATCGAGTATTCTCTGGAGGCGGCCGAGAGCGTCGAAGATATGGTTGGCATCGAATACGATGACTGCTGCTGGCAGGTGCGCATGCTTTACATGCGCTATATCGATACCGCCTCCGGCATTGTAGATTTTACCGATCCCAACCTCGAGCGGGAACGCGCGCTGCAATTTCAGGTCGTATTAAAAGGAATGGGTGGCTTTGGTGGACGTGTCGACAATTTGATGCGCGACATGATCCGCGGTTTCAGCAATCGCTATTAAAAAGCTGCCCAGTATCTCAGCGCTACATCATACGAACCAAATCGGGCACAATCCCGATTCTAAGAATATTTGAGGACGCCATGTCATTGTTGCCCGCTGTCACTACCATCAAGCGCCATCTCGCTATTGCCACCGTTATGGGGCTGGCATTCACAGCATCCTTGGTGAGTGCCCAAGTACAAACTATCGATAAAGTCGTGGCGATTGTCGACGACGACATTGTGTTGGCCAGCGAACTTGTTGAGCGCCTAGAGGCGTTTAAAATTGGCATTCAGCGGCGCGGGATGGAGATGCCCGACGAGGAGGCCTTGGTTAAAGAAACCCTCGACCGACTCATTCTCGAAAGTATTCAATTGCAGCTCGCTGATCGCTACGGTGTGCGCATTCCCGACGCACAACTCGACGACGCCATGAATCGTCTCGCCGCCCAGAACGGCATGACGCTCGAACAATTCCGCGGTGTTGTCGAGGGCGAAGGCAAGAGCTTCGTCGAAATGCGCGATCAAATTCGCCAAGAAATGATGATTCAGCGTGTTCAGCAGGGCAACGTCAGCCGCAATATTCAGATCTCTGAGCAGGAGGTGGAAAACTACCTCTCAACCGAAGAGGGTCAGTTAATGACCCAGCCTGAGTTTCATATCCTGCAGGCGCTGGTCGCGGTAAGCAAAGATGACAGCAGCAAAGAGGTCGCTGCGAAAGAAGCCTATATCGACGGTGTACTCGCTTCTATTCTCGCCGGAAACCCCTTCGAGGAGGCGGTTAGCAGGCTAGAACCCTATGCTTTCACCGGTGGTGATCTGGGCTGGAGAAAACTCCCTGAAATTCCCAGCATGTTCGCTGAAATTTTGCCGACTCTAAAAACAGGGGATACCGGCAAAGTGCAGAGTGGCAGTGGCTTTCACTTAGTTTACTTGGCGGATGTGCGCGGCCGTGAGCAGTTAGTGCAGCAAACCGAGGTTCGACATATTCTGGTCAAGCCAACAGAGGTCATGACCGATAGCGAGGCGGAGGCATTGACGGCTGAATTACGCCAGCGCATTTTAGATGGTGAAGATTTTACCGCGCTTGCCAAAAAGTACTCTGATGATATCGGTTCGGCGCAAGAAGGTGGCGAGCTGGGCTGGACCAGCCCGGGGCAAATGGTGCCCGAATTTGAATCTGCCATGGCTGCAACGCCAAAAGGCGATATTTCTGAGCCCGTGCGCAGTCAGTTTGGCTGGCACATTTTACAAGTCACTGACCGACGCGAGCAGGACGTATCAGAAGATATGCGTCGCCGCCAAATCATGGGCTATTTGCACGATCAAAAATATCAAGAAGAACTCGAAGCTTGGCTGCGTAAAATTCGTGATGAGGCTTTTGTTGATATCAAGTGACAGCCACTTTAAGTACGTCTGATAGCGGCGCGGCCTCACTGCCTAAGGTCATTATCACCGCCGGTGAGCCGGCGGGTATCGGCCCCGACGTCGTCTTGGCCGCTGCCTGCGAACCCTGGCAAGCGCAATTGGTTACCGTTGCCGACAAAAACTTAATGGCAGCACGCGCGAGGCAATTAGGGCTCGACATCGCGCTTGTCGACTACACACAGGGGGATGCCATCACGCCGCACACCCCAGGTGTCTTGCCCATCATTCATATTCCGCTGTCCGCGCCCTGCGAACCCGGAAAACTGAACACCGCTAACGGCAACTATGTGTTAGCGACCCTCGAGTATGCAGCCCAAGCTTGCTTGTCTGGCGATTTTGCAGCGCTTGTCACTGCCCCCGTACACAAAGGTGTCATCAATGATGCTGGGGTGCCCTTCAGTGGACATACGGAATTTTTTGCAGACCTCTGTAACACGCCAAACGTGGTAATGATGCTCGTTGGCGGCGACATGCGCGTTGCATTAGCGACAACCCATTTACCCTTACGTGAGGTAGCCGATGCCATCACGAAGCAAGGTCTTACCGAAATACTGCGTATTGTCGCGCGCGACTTGAGCAGTAAATTTAACATTGCAAAACCCAGTATCGCGGTACTTGGCCTCAACCCTCATGCGGGTGAAGGCGGCCATTTGGGCCGCGAAGAAATTGACACACTGATACCGGTGTTAAATGCATTGCGATCCGAGGGTATGAATCTCATCGGCCCGCTGCCTGCCGACACCGCCTTCAAAGGGCCCGCCGCACACTGTGACGCCATATTGGCGATGTACCACGATCAGGGGCTGCCGGTTTTAAAGTACGCTAGCTTTGGCGAAGGGGTTAATATCACCTTGGGATTACCCATCATTCGAACGTCAGTGGATCACGGTACCGCACTAGAGCTTGCCGGCACCGGCGGCGCCAACTGCGCCAGCACCCGAGCCGCGCTAAGCTTAGCTATCGCCTGCGCGAAAAACGGTTAAAAGTCGTCGCGAGCAATCAAAGTCTTAATAATCCAATCGCGGTCAGAAACTTAACGACCAATCCATTATTGGGCTATTTAATTTTGGAAGCGAAAAAGAGCCCATAAGATTATCACTGCCCAGATTATTTATAATTCACCAGTATTTTCACGCTGAAAGAATGTCGTACTGACGCTTTTCCACTATCTAAACTGTTAATTTACTTATCGATTAAAACTTAAATAAAACACCGGACCGTACGATCGCTTCACCACGCCAAAAAGCCTCTTGATTGTTTCAATATAAGGGTTAAAATGCCTCAAATCCAGATGCACACTTTAATCCTAGAGAGCTATATTTAAATGTCAGAAGAAAATTTTCTTATTAGCATTTCAAAATCAAAATCAGCCGCAAATCGCGCAGCGAAATCACTGACTCTAAGTCAATTAGAAAAGGCGATCGCTAATTTGTCAGCCGCGGTTAAATCAGTTAAATCACGTGAGTCCGTCAAAGAGCAGAAGAAAAAAGCCTTAGCCATTAAAAAACTGCAGGCGTTAATGGCGACAGCGGGTATTTCACCCGAGGACATGGGTTTAGCAACCGGCACAAAAACAAAAGGTAAGGCCAAGCGAAAAGCCAGCAGTGCAAAGGGCAAGAAACGTGGCGCCGTACCACCCAAGTATCAAGTTACCGTTGAGGGCAAAACCACGCAATGGACGGGCCGCGGCAGAATGCCGGTAGTGTTCCGCGAGTTTGTTGATAATGGCGGCTCTTTGGCGCAGTGCCTAATTCCAGACGCGGCGTAAGCAGTATTCATGCCCACCAGTCTCGTTATGAACGCCGCATCAACGAGACTGGTCTTACAATGCCCCGCAGGGTAGTGACAGTGCCAATCTCTCCGCCATAATCGGCAACAACGAGGGCAGTACGGCATCGCTAATGCTTGAACTCACTCAAAATGAGATTCTTTCGGCGATACGCTATGCGCCATTAACAAATGCCGTTAGGCTTGCGCCATGACGCGAAATAACGATTACAGCAAGCATCAAAGAGGCCCTCAAACAGGCCACAAAGGGCATACGCCACGCAAGCGCTTTGGGCAAAACTTCCTACGGGATGACGCAGTTATTAATGCCATCGCCCGCGCCATAGCGCCTCAAGCGGACGAGCACCTTGTAGAAATTGGTCCCGGCGAGGGCGCTTTAACGCAGTCCTTGGTTACCAGCCAGTGTCAATTGGATGCGATCGAGTTAGATCGCGACCTTCATACGCATCTGTTGGCGGCATTTAGTATTTACCCGCACTTTAAGTTACACAGCGCCGACGCACTCAAGTTCGATTTTGGCTCCCTGCTCAGCAGTGAGAACACAGCAACCGAGATCGCCGCGGGCAAGCTCCGAGTCGTCGGCAACCTGCCCTACAACATATCGACGCCACTTATTTTTAAACTCCTTGATAATGCTTCAATCATTGCCGATATGCATTTCATGCTGCAGCGCGAGGTGGTTGAGCGATTGGCGGCGAGCCCAGGCAGTAAGGATTGGGGGCGTCTGGGTATCATGGCGCAATACCAATGCGAGGTGACGCATCTATTTGATGTGCCACCCGACGCATTTTTTCCGCCACCGAAGGTGCAGTCGGCGATTGTTCGACTGGCGCCGCGGGTCGACAACCCCTACCCACCCTGTGAACTTGAAAGCCTGCGCTTAGTGGTGCGCTCGGCATTCGCTCAGCGCCGCAAAACATTGCGCAATAACTTTAAAGATATCTTTGACGACCAGCAATTACAGGGGCTGGAGATCGACCCGGCCGCCCGCGCGGAAACCCTTGCACTCACAGACTTCGTCGCCCTTGCGAACCTTTACAGCGCCCTACAAACAGCGGAAAGAGACGGCTAAATGAGTACCTATGTGGTGGGTGACATTCAGGGCTGCTTCAAGCCCTTTATGCAGCTACTCAAGGACGTTAATTTCAATCCCACCATCGATCGACTCTGGTCAGTGGGCGATTTAATTAATCGCGGCCCCAAGAATCTCAGTACGCTACGCTGGTTTTACGAGCATCGCGACGCCGTGACGGTTGTTCTGGGCAACCACGACCTCCACTTATTAGCCGTCGCATCGGGTGCACGCGCGATGGGTAGCGCCGATAATTTTGAGGACATCCTCGATGCCCCAGACAGAGACATGCTCTGCAATTGGTTGCTGCATCGCCCGCTCGCGCATCATGAACACGGTGTCACCCTGGTCCATGCGGGTATCCCGCCCGACTGGAGCGTCGCAGACACGCTCGGATATGCAAAAGAGGTGGAAACCGTACTGCAAAGCCCCCGCTGCATTGATTTTTTTAAGACCATGTACGGGAACGAGCCCTATGTATGGCGGGAGCAGCTGCGGGATCTGACTCGAATGCGGGTCATCACTAATTATTTAACGCGCATGCGTTATTGCACCCGCAAAGGCAAGCTCGATTTGGTCAGCAAAGGCGCGACCCCCAATCCCAACGCACTCGCCGGCAAAAAGGTACTGCCTTGGTTCAGCCATCCGAACCGCAAGACCCGCGATGACACCATTATTTTTGGCCATTGGGCGTCAATTGAGGGCATTACGGATAATGCCAAGGTTATTGGCTTGGACACGGGCTGCGTTTGGGGACGCGGTATGACGATGTACCAGTTAGAGACAGGTAAACGCTGGCGAACGGCTTGCAGCTAAGCTCGGCCAGTTTAATTAGACATAATGCGTGATGCGCGGCGCAACACATAGCGCACGAGTCAATGACGCCATTGCAAGTAACGTCTTAAACCACAGGGAAGACATCTAAAACCTATGGAAATCTACAAAGTCGGCGGCGCGGTACGCGATCAACTGTTGGGCTATCCCGTCGTGGAGACCGACTGGGTAGTCGTCGGCGCCACACCCAAGGCGCTGCTGGCTCAGGGGTATACGCAGGTCGGTAAGGATTTTCCGGTTTTTTTACACCCCGCCACGAAAGAGGAATATGCGCTAGCCCGCACAGAACGCAAGTCTGGGCATGGTTACCACGGCTTTGTTGTCCATGCCGATCCATCGGTAACCCTTGAAGAGGACTTGGCGCGCAGAGATCTGACCATCAACGCCATGGCGCTATCCGCAGAGGGTGAGTTAATTGATCCGTTCAACGGCCGTGCCGACCTAGCCGACAAATGGCTGCGCCATGTCTCCGCTCATTTTGTTGAAGACCCGCTCCGCGTGCTGCGTATTGCGCGTTTCGCCGCGCGTTATGCACACCTGGGCTTTCGCGTCGCCGAGGAGACCTTAGCGCTGATGAGCGACATCGTGCGCCAAAATGAATTGGCGCACCTCTCGGTGGAGCGAATCTGGGTAGAGACAGACCGGGCCTTGGGCGAGCGCGATCCACAGGTCTATTTCTCAGTGCTCGACGCCTGCGGCGCGCTCAACGCATTAATGCCACAACTCGACGCCGATAAAGCCATCGCACGACTAGCCCACGTGCGCCACCAAACCACGCGGCACGACTGTCGCTGGGCGGCATTGCTGGCTAACACCGATAGCGCGCTGGCGGCCGATATCAACAAAAAACTGAGAGTTCCAAAGGTCCCCAGCACCCTCGCACTGGCCACCATTAAATTTAGTGGGCGGGCAGATACACGAGACGCCGCCGCGTTATTAGACATGATAGTCGGGCTAGATGGGATGCGCAGAGACGAGCCATTTAGCGGCTTTTGTATTGTTCTTGCGGCGTTTGACGGTGAAAAACCTGAGGCGCATACAGTTGCGCAGCGGCTTCTTAAAGCGCGGGATGCAGCGCGGCAGATCAGCGCAGCGAACATCACCGACACCGCACTCAAAGGGCCCGCACTGGGTGCGGCGATCACAGCGCAGCGCCAGCAGGCTATTGCTGCACTATTGAACCGCGCAATATAGCGATGAGGCCTGCTAATGCGAAAAGGCGCCCAAGCGCATTGGCCGTTTTGCCTTGCTGCGCGCGCATGCCGAAAACAGGATCACCCCTAAAAACACCACATCGCTAGCGCATCAAAGCGACGCAGTCCTGGGTTACGTTGCCGTAGCCATACTAGAGCCGCCCGCCAGATGGACTGGCGCGCGAACACAGCGCGAGCACTAGACCCGCTCTATCACCACACCAACAGCGTCCGCCGCATCGACCGCGTTGGGCTTAGTCACCTTCAACCGCAACCACTCAACCCCGAACTCGTCTTGGATCATCGTCGCCACATGCTCAGACAAGGCCTCGAGTAACTGAAACGTCGAGCCGCCAACGACCTCAACCACACGCTTTGAAATCGCCTCGTAATCAACGGCGTCCGTTAAAGCATCACTCTTCGCGGCGCGGGTAAAATCCGCACCCAGCTCAATATCGAAGATCAACGGCTGGCAGATATTGCGTTCCCAGTCATGAACCCCAATAACCGACTCCGTCCTTAAACCACTAATAAATACCTTATCCATCAATCGCCTCCGGCGCGGTGAGTTCAGTCATTGGCCAACGTGCGCGCACATCTTGCTGCTGGTCGTCGCGCTCGCCCGCCACGAGTCGCATGGCGCCAGCATAGGCGATCATCGCACCATTATCGGTGCACAGCGCCGGTGCAGGGTAATACACAGCCACACCTTCGGGGCCTAACTTCTCCGTCAGCGCGGCGCGCAACCGCCGATTAGCACTGACACCGCCCGCCATGACCAAGGTTTTAAGCCCTGTTTGCTTGAGTGCACGCCGGCATTTAATCACCAAAGTGTCTACCACGGCCGCCTCAAAGGCGCAGGCAATATCCGCTTTGTCCTGTTCAGCGAGTACGCCATCCACCTTGCAATCACGCACTGTTGTCAGCGTATAGGTCTTCAACCCCGAAAAACTGAAGTCTAGCCCAGGCTGCTTGACCATTGGCCGCGGAAACAGAAAGCGATCGGGGTTGCCCTGCAGCGCAAGGCGCGCCACTTCTGGGCCGCCGGGATACGCTAAACCGAGCATTTTGGCGGTTTTATCGAACGCCTCACCTGCCGCATCGTCGAGGGACTCACCCAGCAAAGTGTATTGCCCAAGGCCGTCTACACGCACCAACTGGGTATGACCACCCGACACCAGCAGCGCCACAAAGGGATACTGCGGCGGGTCGTCAGCCAGCATCGGCGCCAGTAGGTGGCCCTCCATGTGGTGCACGCCAATACTCGGCACACCCAACCCTTTTGCGATTGAGCGTCCCAAGGTAGCCCCTACCATTAGCGCACCCACCAGCCCAGGCCCTGCGGTGTACGCCACCGCGTCGATATCGCCCTTAACACACTGTGCAGACGCTAACACTTCGTCGATCAGCGGCAAGGTTTTACGAATATGATCCCGTGACGCAAGCTCGGGCACGACCCCGCCATACTCCGCGTGAACAGCAATTTGGCTATACAAAACCTCCGCCAAAAGACCGCGCTCGGTGTCGTACAAAGCCACGCCGGTTTCGTCACAGGAAGTCTCTAAGCCCAGCACTCGCATAACGGTGTTTCCAATCAATCATCAGGGTGGTGAAACTAACACTTTGAGTGGCTTTGCAAAATCCTAACGACACGCCTATACTGCGCGCCCCTTGATTAAGGTAGCGCTCAGAATAGCTGCGCCTGCCGTTGACATGTACAGGATAGGATTGAATGCCTTTCGTTAAACTTAAAGAAAACGAGCCCTTTGACGTCGCACTGCGTCGTTTCAAGCGTTCTTGTGAAAAAGCAGGCCTGTTGGCTGAAGTACGTAAGCGTGAGCACTACGAGAAGCCCACCACCGTTCGCAAACGCGCCGCGGCAGCCGCTGTAAAGCGTCACGCGAAGAAAGTATCGCGCGAAAACCGCAAGCGTCAGCGTCTGTACTAGGTTTTTGACAGTGACCGACTCCCTGGTCGCCATCGTCAAGGCGGAAATGAAAACCGCCATGAAGGCCAAAGACAAGCCTCGACTCGCTACGATTCGACTGATTCAGTCGGAGTTTAAGCGCATCGAGGTAGACGAGCGTGTTGAAATCGACGACGAGCGCGCCCTCGCGATTCTCGACAAGATGGTTAAGCAGCGCCGTGACTCAGCAAAGCAGTATTCTGATGCCGGCCGCGAAGAGCTCGCTGAACAAGAGAATATCGAAATTGCCGTTATTCAAACGTTCTTGCCCGAGCAGCTAAGCAGCGCCGAGATAGCTGCGCTAATCGACGAAGCGCTTGCCGGTATCGATGCGACAGGCATGGCTGCAATGGGTCCATTAATGGCCGCCATCAAGCCAAAGCTTCAAGGTCGTGCCAATATGGGTGAGGTCTCGCAGCTGGTGAAGGCTAAACTTAACCCCTGAGTCGATCGCGTCGGCAGTTGCTGCCACTCGCATCAAGGCTAGCGCCGCACCAAAAGCTTCTGTAAAAATCACACTCGGCGCCGCCTTTTTTGAGGTTAGAGCGTCTCTTGCTGTTTTCGCAGCGTGCTAATTACAGGTGCTTTTGAATGGCTGGGCGGATTCCACAACGATTCCTCGACGATCTACTCGACAGAGTGGATATCGTTGATGTGATTGATCGCCGCGTAAAGCTCAAGAAAACCGGCAAAAACTTCTCTGCTTGCTGTCCATTCCATGACGAGAAAAGCCCCTCTTTTAGCGTCAATCCCGAAAAACAATTTTATTACTGCTTTGGCTGCGGCGCTGGCGGCAACGCGCTGAGCTTTGTGATGGATTACGAAAAACTCGACTTCCCGCAAGCGGTTGAAAATCTAGCCGGCAACGTGGGCCTAGAGGTGCCAAAGGAAGACGTTAAGCCCGGCAGCAGTGCGCCGACCGATAGCAATAAACCCCTCCTCGATATGCTCGAGTCCGCCACCCAATTCTATGAAAACGCGCTCCGTCACGATCGCAACAAGAAGATTGCCGTGGACTACCTCAAGGGCCGCGGGCTAACCGGTAAGATTGCCGCACAGTTCCGTTTGGGCTACGCCCCCGCAGGCTGGGACAACCTACTCAAAGCACTATCAAAAACCGATGCCGATACCGCCCACCTAGAAAAGGCAGGTTTGCTCGTTAAAAACGACAAGGGTCGTATCTACGATCGCTTTCGCGAGCGTATTGTGTTCCCTATTCTCGACCAACGCGGACGCATTATTGCCTTTGGCGGCAGAGTTCTTGGGGACGACAAGCCAAAATACCTCAACTCCCCTGAAACCCCGGTATTCCACAAGTCTCGCGAACTTTATGGCTTGTATCAGGCCCGCAAGAACAACCGCAGCCTAACCCGCATTGTGGTGGTTGAGGGGTACATGGATGTCATCGCATTAGCGCAGCATGACATTGGCTATGCCGTGGCAACACTCGGCACATCCACTTCGGAAACCCATCTCGAGAAGCTCTTTCGCTTGGTACCTGAGGTGGTGTTTTGCTTTGATGGCGACGAGGCAGGGCGCAAAGCGGCATTTAGAGCGTTAGAGGCAGCTTTGCCCGCGATGCAAGACGGGCGGCAGGCGCGCTTTTTGTTCCTAGATGAAGGCGAGGATCCCGATTCGCTAGTGCGCAAAAAGGGTAAAGAATTTCTCGAGAGTCGCTTTGATAGCGCAGACCCACTAGAGACATTTTTATTCAATAGCATGGCCAGCGGGCTAGATCTAAAGACCATGGATGGCCGTGCCCGATTCTCGATGCTTGCGGCGCCCTATCTGCACAAGCTCCCCGAGGGTGTGTTCAAAACACTGATGTATCAGTCACTCGCAGAGCGCACAGGCATTGACCTTGAGAGTCTGAAGAGGCTGCAAGCCCCGCCGGCTAACGAGCGCACCACGCGGGACACCGCCCGCCTAGACGGCAAAGAAGCCGCGTCAGCTGCGACGAACCACGATGGGATCTACCCAACACCAGCCCCAAAGAACGCCGAGGACTTCCCCGAACCCCCGTCGGGCTATGGCACTCCAGACTACGGCGACGAAGACTACAGTGATATAGGGTACGACGACGGTGGCCTGCAGGACGGGCCTCCTTTCGATGGGGCCTATACGCTCCCTTTCGACGGCGAAACCAGCTCGAGTATCGCCAGAGACAACAGCCTAACGCCCTCGAGCCGAAATCCTATTCACCGCATTCTTGGGCTGATCGCACTCAAACCCGGTCTGGTCATAGGCACCGACCTCGAGCAACTGCCAGAAAACCCACGCCAAGACTGGGTTCTGCTGCGCGCGCTGATCGAACACATTCAGTCGCAGCCAGACATTTCTACAGCAGCCCTACTGGGCTATTGGTACGGCACGCCCGAAGGACAGCTACTCACTGATTTAGCCGGCCGCGAAACCTTAACCGAGGACGACGGCTTAGAGGCGCTTTACCAAGCGCTGCTACAAAAACTGTTACAACAGCCTGAAATTGACGCTGTGCGACAGCGCTTTGAGCAGCTCAAAAAGGCTAACTACGCAGAACTCGATGCCGAACAAAAGCGCGAGCTACTGACCTTGACACAAAAACTACGCACGCTTTCGGGGCGCAGATGAGTATTTATTCACACAAGTGAACAAAAACCCTAAAAAAATGTCCAAAATTTGACCAAAAACGCCCGCCGTCGTGGCTGGCAAAGCAAACTCGAGCTACAATCTCGAACTTATTTCTGCGTGATAAACAAAGGCTTACGAATGACCGAACGAGTGCATAAGCAATCCAGATTAAAAGCACTTATCGCTAAAGGTAAAGAGCAAGGCTATCTGACCTACGCCGAGGTCAACGATCACCTCCCCCAGGATATCTCTGAGCCAGATCAGGTCGAAGACATCATCCAGATGATCAACGACATGGGCATTCAGGTATTTGAGCAAGCACCCGATGCCGATGAACTAATTCTGACCGAAGGCGACCGCTCAGCGGATGAAATTGCTGCCGCGGAAGCTGCGGCTGCCCTGGCTGCCGTTGAAAACGAAGCCGGCCGAACCACCGACCCTGTGCGCATGTACATGCGAGAAATGGGTACGGTTGAACTGCTGACGCGCGAAGGCGAGATCGTCATTGCCAAGCGTATCGAAGAAGGCATTCGCGAGCTGATGTCAGCCCTCGCCTTCTACCCCGGCGTGGTCCGCAAGTTGTGTGACGAATACGATTTAGTCACCAAAGAAGAGCGCAAGCTACCCGACATTCTGGTGGGCTACTTAGACCCCGCAGACCACGTGCCTTCAGCGGCCGAAATTGCCGAACAAACAGCCAATGCCTCGGATGACGATGAAGAAACGGCGTCAGGCCCAGACCCAGTTGAAGCCAAGAAACGCTTCACTGCGTTAAAGCGCCAGTGCACAAAAACAGAAAAAGTCATTGAAGAGCACGGCCGCACCCACGCCAAAGCGATTGCTGAAATGGAAAAGCTGGGTGAGTTGTTCAAGTTCTTTAAGCTGACCCCGCGGGTTTTTGATCCACTGATCGAAGAACCACGCGTTGCGCTGGGTGTTATTCGCGACCAAGAGCGCGAAATCATGCGTATTGCGGTACGCAGCTGCCGCATGGATCGCAAAGAATTTATCAAGAGCTTTTTGGGCTCCGAAAGCGATTCTCGCTGGGTTTCACGCGTTACGCGCAAAAAAGAACTCGCTGCACGCTTCAACGACCACAAAGAAGACATTCAGCGCCTGCAACGCCGCATTGCTTCTATTGAAAGCGCAACGGGCATGACCGTTGCTGAGATCAAAGAAGTTAACCGACGTATGTCGATGGGCGAAGCACGAGCACGCCGCGCCAAGAAGGAAATGGTCGAAGCCAACCTGCGCCTGGTGATTTCAATCGCTAAGAAGTACACCAACCGCGGCCTACAGTTCTTAGACCTGATCCAAGAAGGCAATATTGGCCTCATGAAGGCGGTTGATAAGTTCGAATATCGCCGCGGCTATAAGTTCTCGACCTATGCCACATGGTGGATTCGTCAGGCCATTACTCGCTCGATTGCCGACCAAGCGCGCACCATTCGTATTCCCGTGCATATGATTGAGACGATCAACAAGCTCAATCGCATTTCGCGCCAGATGCTACAGGAAATGGGCCGTGAGCCCACGCCCGAAGAATTAGGCGAGCGCATGGACATGCCCGAAGACAAGGTCCGCAAGGTATTGAAGATTGCCAAAGAGCCAATTTCGATGGAAACCCCCATTGGCGATGACGAAGATTCTCATCTGGGCGATTTCATTGAGGATGTGACTATCTCAAGTCCTATCGACTCTGCGACTGAAGAAGGCCTGACCGAGGCAACCAAAGAAGTCTTGGCAGGACTGACCGCGCGCGAAGCTAAAGTACTACGCATGCGCTTTGGTATCGACATGAATACCGACCACACCCTCGAAGAAGTGGGCAAGCAGTTTGATGTTACCCGCGAGCGAATTCGTCAAATTGAAGCCAAGGCACTGCGTAAGTTGCGTCATCCGACACGCTCGGATTATCTGCGTAGCTTCTTAGACGATTAATTAGACCATCGCTTAGTACGCTAGGCCCGCCCCTGCCCAAAGCAGCGGCGGGCCTAGTCGTTTGTGGGGCTAGCGATTATTCGACAGACTCTGGATTTACTGCACTTTGCATGGCGGCTTGAACCACCTTTTTGGCCATTGCAATAAATGAATCAACCGACCCGGCATTGGTACGGAAAGAATCACCCTGCACCGTCACCAAGCCCTGACCAATAACTTCACCTGTCTGACTGTCAGTGAGTTTACTCTCGACCAACATTGCCGGTGTTTTGGCGTTGACGTCGCCCGCATAAGCAGCTGCATTCATCGCCAGCCCTACCGGCGTGAAATTCCACGGTTTGATACCATCAGCTGAGCTTTCAGCACCGGTTATCGCCACCGAAAGTCGGGCCACATGAGGACCAGGCTGGTCGGTTAGACTCACCCCCGCCTTACTATTTACCGCGTCGGTCATGGAAGCCTGTAGCGTGGATTTTGCGTTATCAATCGCTTCTTGGGTGACTTTCTCAGTGACGCCCTGATTCAAATAAATGGGATCTAAGATCACAGCAGTGTAACTGCCCGCATCGACACCAGGCTTGCGATAGCGCCAAATCCGCACGTCAGACATGGGGCTGGACACCGGTGCTAACGCCGCGTAATTCGGCAAAAAGCCTGACTCGGGCATGGGCTCACTCGCGAGCTTGGGCGCACTGCCGCAGGCGGACAAAACAACTGCAGTTGAGGCAACGGCTGCTAATGCGATAATTTTCTTCATCTTGTATTCCTTGAAATAGGGTTCGAAAGCCAAGCGATGGAAACCGCGGCTGTGCCGACAGAATAACTAGTACTAAACCTTGTGCAAAGCACCATCTGCACCACATTTATAGGCCACGCGACATCAGACAGCGGCCAACCTCGACCCGGCTAGTGTGATCCGGTGCATCAGGCGAGCCTGCCCCTGATAGTCGTTCTGCGCAAAATGCCATGTACAGCGGTTATCCCAGAATACAACTGACCCGGGCTGCCAGTTGAATGCGCAGGTAAACCGCGCCTGCGCGGCATGTTGGTAAAGCGTATTAAGCAATTCGGCACTCTCGGCCCGTGGCATACCCTCGATACCGAGGGTATGCGCAGGATTGACATACAATGCTTTGCGGCCACTTTCAGGATGCCTAATGACCACCGGGTGCGCTGCATCACCCACACGATCCATACCACCAAGCTGCTCTGACAGGTCGGTAGTACTGTAATAGCCCCCCTCGCCATATAAATGCTTGTTAGAGTGGATTGCCCGCAATGACTCGAGGCGTTCTTGCATAACTGTCGGCAAGGCGTCATGAGCCGCGTAAAGATTCGCAAACCATGTATCGCCGCCACTATCTGGCAGCGCTCGCGCCACCAAAATGGACCCCAAAGCCGGAATATCGTCGTAGGAGTGATCGGTATGCCAACCACCCCCAATATTCGTTTGCTGGTGCTTTTCTTTTCTGACCTCCGCGATATCGGGGTAGCCATCAACCGGCTGGAAAAACTTATTGCGTACAATCTCACCCCAACGCCGAGCAAAACGCAGATGTTCCGCTGGCGGTAAGTCTTGGTCTCGGAAAAACAATAAACCGTGCGCTATAAATACGCGCTTAAGCGCCTCTAGATCCCGATCACTGAGTGTCGCAAGCTGAATATCATCAACTAGCACACCACAATGCTGTGAAAATGGCTGAACGTTCATCCGCAGACTCCTTCTTATGATATTGCCAGCGCACCCGATAATGCCACGACTCATTGAAAAGGTGGTTAAAAACGCTCCGCGTTTTACCATCGCTTCTGGTAAACTTCGCAGCGATAAGGGCCCATAGCTCAGTTGGTTAGAGCAGTCGACTCATAATCGATTGGTCGTAGGTTCAAGTCCTACTGGGCCCACCATTTCCCGCAAACGTTATAGCGTTATCGACGGCACTAGCAGCCAGCCCTCTAACCCATTTCCCATGCCTCATGTCCGAGCATCATATGAACAGAATAGAAAAGCTCAAGAACGACATTTACAGTTTTGAAGAGCTGGATACGCTGGAGAAAAACGCGATCAAATTGCGCGACGAAGAAACCCTTGGGCTCATTATTCGCAGCCGCGCATCAAAAAAAGCCAAGGGCGAGAAGCCTAAAAGCACCGTTGGTGCCGATGGTAAGCCACTGACTAAAAGAGCGCGCCGAGACGAAAAAGCGAAGCGCTAATAGCAAGGCGAAAAATCAGTTTAATGAACACCGGTGGGCTCTACCCAATTAACGGGGGATGGACCGGTTTTCACTAAACCCTGTTGATAATGCCATCCCAGCCGCAATGGGTTAAGACGCGCAATCTATAATTCTCAAAATTCCTGAATCTATAAGCTCTCGGGGCTCTGCACTAGCACTCAGGGGGCAAACGTTAAGCGTCTGACCAAACACCCATCACTATTGATCGAATCGCGCCCAACGTGCGAAGCTGAGGCTTTGTAACGAGATCATTCTGCCTGTGAGAGAGTATCTACGCGTGACACGCCGCCTTTTCCCGGTAATCTTTTTGTTCCTCGTGTCTCTGCCGGCACATGCCTCAGTAACTTCTGCTTGTCATATACGCAATCTCTCCAGCGCCGTTGAATGCGGCGAACTAACGGTTCCGCTCGATTATGCACAACCGCAGGGCAGCCAAGTCTCCATAGGGTTCGTGGTTCTGCCAGCGTTCAACCCCTCAAGTCATCGCAATCCGTTAATATTTCTTGCCGGCGGCCCGGGCCAGGCAGCTACGAGTATCGCTGCGCAAGTCAATCAAATGTTCTCAAGCATACGGGCGAATCGCGACATTATTTTGATTGATCAGCGGGGCACTGGGCGCTCAGCAGCCCTTGAATGCGCACACGATATGCCCATCGATCTCGCATCGGACTACGACCTATTCGACCCAGGCTTACTCGCAGATTGTGTTGCTCAGTTACCAGAGGGGATTGAACACTTCACAACCGCCAACGCCATTCGCGATTTTGAACGAGTCAGAGCATCGCTCGGCATAACCCAAGTCGATCTTTATGGTGGCAGCTATGGTTCCCGAGCGGCGTTTGCTTATTTGGCGCTGGCGGGGGGATCGGTGGGGGCGGTTATTCTCGACGGTGTCTCACCACCCTCGGTGCCCATTGGTTTGTTTGGAAAAAGCGGCGCCGCGGCATTTGAACGCGCCATCACACGCTGCGCCAACATAACGAGTTGCCACACCGCCTTCCCCAATCTTCGCGACGACTTTGAACGCCTGGATGCACAGCTACGCGAAGGGCCACTAGGGACCAAGGTACCCGACCCCGTCACCGGCGAAATGACTGACTTCAAACTGCGGCATGGACAATTCATCAGCCTGCTTCGGCTAACGCTTTATTCGCCGGCCTCTACCGTGCTTATGCCAGCACTGGTGAGTGAGGCGGCACGGGGTAATCTGCGGCCCCTTGCGGCACTTTTAGTCAGCGCATCTGATTCATTAGGCGAGGTTAACACGCTGCTTAATCTCACGATTGTCTGCAATGAGGACGTACCTCGCTACGCTGAAAGCGCACTGCTTACCGATGCGCAAAACGCCTTTGGCGGTGACGCCAGTCAAGCCATGTTTACAACGGCTTGCCCACTCATGCCGCGCTTCGAATCGGATCTCAGCTGGATGGCAGCACGTGACTTTCCGCACCCCGCGCTGCTGCTGTCAGGCGAAGGTGATCCGGTGACACCGCCTGCAAATGGCGATATCGCGGCGCAGCTTTTTCAGCAAGCCCAGCATGTCATTGTGCCGGAAGCGGCACATATCGTTGCAAGCAGCGAATGCGGCGGCGATCTGATTGAGGCCTTCCTTGAAGACCCTATTGCTGGGGCGGTTGACACCGCCTGTATCGACGATATTCCGGCGCAGCGCTTTCGACTGGATCCCATGGGCTCACTCTCTATCGCCGACAAGGAGCGCAACCCCTCATGATCCATGTTAGCGACCTCAGCAAACGATTTGGCGAGATTCAAGCGCTCGACGGCGCGTCTTTCACCGCACAAGACGGACACATCACGGGCATCCTCGGCCCGAATGGCGCGGGTAAAACGACCTGCCTGCGTATGATCTATGGGCTGTTGAGACCCGATACTGGCAGTGTGCAAATCGGCGGTATTGATACCCGCACTCACGCTGTTGAAGCCAAACGTAATCTTGGCGTTTTCCCCGACAAATTAGGCACCTGGGATCGCCTCACCACGCGTGAGGTCATTGACTACTTCGCCAGCTTGCACGGTATGCCAGTAGCCCAGCGAACAGCCGCGATCACATCGATTATTGATGAATTGGATTTGACGGAAATTATTGACCGGCGCACCCGAGGCTTTTCTCAAGGCCAACGCATGAAGGTTGGCCTGGCCGCCTGCTTGGTGCATCGGCCGCAGCATATTCTGCTCGATGAGCCATCTCGAGGGCTCGACGTGATGGCCACACGCATTCTCAGAGATTACCTTGCCGCGCAGCGCGATGCCGGACGCTGCATCATTTTTAGCAGCCATGTGATGCAAGAGGTAGCCGCGCTGTGTGACCGCGTAGTCATCATGGCACGAGGCAAAGTTGTTGCGACCGGCACGCCTAACGACCTGTGTGAACAGGCGGGAGAGCCCAACCTTGAGGACGCCTTTGTGAAGATCATCGGCACAACAGAAGGCATTGCCGCATGAGCGTCTGGTGGAGCCTGCTGAAGAAAGAGCTGTTAGAAATCAGTCGCGATAAGCGCGCGCTACTGTCGGGGTTGGGTTTGGCGTTTCTCGCGCCAGTCATTATCTACGGCGGCCTCGGCTTTGCGATTGAACAGGCATCAGGCACCCCGGCAGTGTGGATAAAAGTCATCAACCCCGATGCCGCACCGGCGCTAGTGGAGCTCCTCGCCGAGGCTAGAATCCATGATATCGGCACTAGCAACAAGCCCGACGCGCCCGCCGACGCCCGACTCGAAGTGGAGTTCGACCCAGCATTCACCGAGGCTATTAAAAACGGCAAGACCGCCAAGGTCACCCTGCGTGGCGAATTAAATGACGATGCTGTGGGCCCCGTATTAAATCGCGTCCAAGGCGTCTTAAGCGCGTTCGGATCCCAAACCGCAGGTATCCGAATGCTGATGCGAGGCGTTGATCCACGCTTACTTCGACCGCTCGATATCCAAGAGCAAAATACAGCCGTTGCCAGCAACAATGCCGGACGTATGACCATGATCATTGGCATTTACGTCATGATGGCCGCCTTTATCAGCGCCATTGCAACCGCCATTGATACATCGGCCGGCGAACGCGAACGCAATGTGCTCGAAATACTACTGATACAGCCTGTTCGAGCGCTCGATATCGTAACCGCCAAACTCGTCGCTATATTCCTTGTCGCCATGCTAGGCGTGACGCTAACACTAACTTTTAGCGCGCTGGCGATGAGTCAAATTGAGCTCGAAAAAATTGGCATGGCGTTCACATTAAAACCGCTTAATTTCATCGCCATCCTGTTGATGATGATGCCGCTCGCCCTGCTCGGAGGCTCGCTCAATTTACTCGTAGGCTATTTCTCAAAGACCTTCAAGGAGGCTCAGTCGCAAGTCACCATGGTGATTATGCTGCCCGCTCTCGCACCCATGATTCTTGTATTTATGCCCGAGCCACCGGAGGTGCTGCGTCAAATACCTGTCACCGGCCAGTTTCTCTATTTGGAACAAATCTTTAAAGCAGAAACAATTGCGCCACTGGGCCCGTTGCTGGCGTCAGGCGCAACCCTCGCTTTGGTCGCTGTGCTGGTTTTGCTTACTGCACGTCACTTGGCCTCTGAGCGCTCAGTTAATGCGCTCTAATTGGATAGCGCCTGCCAATTGGCCACAACGCGCCGTCAGTAAGCCAACGGCCTGCCGTGCAGTAGTGGCGTACACTAAATTTCGCCTAGCCATGCTCGCGGGAACAAAATAACCGGCAAAATGGGTACGATTAAGTATCGCCACAGGTTGGGCACCCGCACCTGCAAATCTATCCTGTAAGCTCAGGCCACCACTTACTGACCCCACCAACTACCTAAACGCCAATTTACAGTCCAATTTACAGGCCAATAAATATCGACCTCGCAAAAAACCTGGAATACTAAAATGACAGTCGACGTCATCAGCTGGCGCCATAATTTTCATAAAAACCCCGAGCTAACCAACTATGACTACTCTACCCACTGAAAAGAATACTTTTATTATTACCGCCACCTGTCGCGCTGGCACAGGGGTTGTCGCCGCCGTGACTGGATTTTTAGCTGAGCGCGATTGCTATATTTGTGCCCTTGAACAATTCGACGACGAGTCAACGGATAAATTCTTTTTACGTGCCGTGTTTCGTCTTCAGCAAGGCTCTCCTGACATTGATGCTATTCGTGAGACCTTTGTTCAGGTCGGCGCTAAATTTGATATGACATACAATTTTTACGACCCAGCACAGCCCGTGAAAACCGCCATATTGGTGTCTAAATACGACCACTGTTTAAACGATTTGTTGTACCGAAAAAGAAACGGCGACCTCAATTTAGAGATTACTGCTGTGGTTTCAAACCATTTAGATCTTATGCCCATGGCGGAACGTGAGGGCATTCGATTTATCCACCTGCCTGTTAGTAAAGACAATAAACCGGAGCAAGAGCAGCGTTTGCTTGCGATTATTCAAGACACTAAAACAGAGCTAGTGGTACTCGCCCGCTACATGCAGATTTTGTCCAATCATTTAACCACTGAGCTCACCGGAAAATGCATTAATATTCACCATTCTTTTCTGCCGGGTTTTAAGGGCGCAAAGCCATATCATCAAGCGTATGATCGGGGCGTCAAGGTGATTGGTGCTACGGCACATTATGTTACGTCAGACTTAGATGAGGGGCCCATTATTGAGCAGATCGTCACTAGGGTTGATCACAATTACCGCGCCGAGAACCTCGTTCGCGCTGGTCGCGACAATGAATGTTTGGCACTGGCAAAAGCGGTCAAATATCACTCTGAACGACGTGTGTTCTTAGATGGAAATAAAACTGTTGTCTTTATGGGCGGTTAATCGTCACTTTAAATTGACGACTGAACGCAACGACCGCGGTCGTCAAACAAAGTTAACACTCAGTTCATGAAGACGGTTCGGTGGCAATTCCTAGCCATTTCTGGCACACCAAAATTCCCGATACTGACGTCGCGAGTAGTGCAATCGTCGCTCTCATCCAAGCAACAAGGCGCTTTCGCGAACCAGATAAGCCAGCCAAAGTCGAAGCTCAGCAAGAGTAAAAGCGTTAGTCTGCGTGAAAAAACGAACCGAGGCCGGCCGAAACGAATCGACCGGTCATCAGGATTTAGGTCGCTGATGAGGACACCTTATGAGAACATGCGTTGATTGGCACTCATATCGACCAAGAAAAAATAATAATGGAAACAAATATGTCTAAATTTATCTATGCACCGCTTTTCCTTCTGATTTTATGGAGTAACGGGGTATTTGCTGCACCTGATATCGAGCAGGCCGTGCTCGACATAACCGACGATGTGATTAGCTGGCGCCATGATTTTCATAAAAACCCCGAGCTATCCAATCGGGAGTTTCGCACCAGTGAAATAGTCGCCGCGCATTTGCGCGCGCTAGGCTTTGATGAAGTACACACGGGGATCGCTCACACCGGCGTAGTCGGTGTGTTAAAAGGCGGCAAACCGGGCGGCGTAGTGGCATTGCGTGCAGATATGGATGCCCTGCCGGTTAAGGAGCAAACGGGGTTAACGTTTGCCTCTACGGCCACAGGGGAATACCGCGGCGAAACTGTACCTGTAATGCATGCCTGCGGTCATGACGCTCACACAGCCATGCTGATGGGGGTTGCCAGTGTACTCGCCGGCATACGCGAGGACATACCCGGCACGGTGAGCCTGATCTTTCAGCCCGCCGAAGAGGGCGCACCCGCACCCGAAGAAGGCGGCGCACGCATAATGGTGCAAGAGGGCGCGCTCGCCAAGGCGCATAACCCTACTGCAATTTTTGGCCTGCACGTCTGGCCCATCGAAGCGGGGAAGCTCTTATATAGGCCACTTGGTGCTATGGCGGCCGCCGATGTGATCGAAATTACCGTCACCGGCAAACAAACCCATGGCTCGTCGCCTTGGCTAGGTGTCGATCCGATTCCCGTTGCAGCACAGATTATTACCGCCCTCCAGACCATTCCCAGTCGGCAACTGGATGTCACTGTAGCGCCGTCTGTGCTGACTATTGGTGTTATCAATGCCGGCTTACGCGGCAATATCATTCCTGATGAAGTCGAAATGGTAGGCACTATTCGGAATTTTGATAACGGTGTCCGCGATCAGATGATGGAACGGATTCAACGTACGGTCACACTGGTGGCCGAGAGCGCTGGCGCTTCAGCAGAGGTGCGCTTTGGCGACTCAATTCCAGTCACATACAATGACCCGAGTCTCGTCAGCCGAATGCTGCCCACTTTGCAGCGATCAACAACGGTCGGCGTAGCGGAACACCTACCGGTCATGGGGTACGAGGACTTTTCCTATTTTCAGAAGAAGATTCCGGGAATGATGTTTTTCCTGGGTATTAATATGGAGGGGGTGGCGACCGGAGAGGCGGCGTCGAATCACTCGCCCTACTTTGTGGTGAACGACGCAGCACTAGCCACCGGCGTGCGCAGCCTCAGCAATCTAGCATTGGATTATTTGCAAGGTGAAACGGATTAACACTAGTTACAGATTTGGTGCCTAGCGAGGGCTTCTACGCCGCTCCCTATCAGTGCGCCATCAAGAAAAAGTAACGCAAGTGACGCAGAGCTTCCCAGCCGTCCGCGCCGTTTCGATAAGCAGATTTCTATCGTGCTAGGTTGGCCGGCAACTCTATCGCGCTCATGGCGTTACTAACGTGAACGTGGGATGGGCACTAGCCTTGGTCACGATTTTCAGACAACACCCCGCTGGTATCAAAACGCCAGCGGTAAGGATGCACGATGATTAGATCACTACTGGTATTTCTTATTTTGATAGCGTCCAGACCTTTGATCGCAGCGGATTACGACCTGGTTATTCGCAACGGAATGATCTATGACGGCTCAGGCGCCGCGCCCTACCGGGGTGCTATTGGGGTTTCCGGCGATCGGATCGCAGGGATCGGTGATCTTTCGAACAACACAGCGACACTTGAAATTGACGCCAAAGGCCAGGCGGTATCACCGGGCTTTTTTAATTTGCTGAGTCATGCCCATGCGGCTTTAATCAAAGACGGGCGGGCAATGAGTGACGTGCTGCAGGGCGTCACATTTGAAGTGCTGAGTGAAATTTCACTAAGCCCGCTGAACGATGCCACACGCCAATTGTTCGCAACGAGCTATGAGATGGCTGTCGATGAGTTCGCCTGGCGTACGTTAGGAGAATATCTGGAACACGTTCAGGCCACAGGGGTGTCCGTCAACTTCGGCACCTTTGTCTCTGCGGCGACCGTGCGCACGAATGTACTGGGGCCGAGCAATGTAACGCCGACCCCGCCACAATTAGCAGAAATGAAAGCGCAGGTAGATCAAGCCATGCGCGATGGGGCACTGGGGCTTACCTCTGCGCTGATCTACGCGCCGGGCACTTTTGCAGAAACCGACGAGCTCATAGCATTGGCCAAGGTGGCGGCCAGTCACGGCGGTATTTACACCGCACACATGCGCAGTGAGGCGAATCAGTTGCTCGAAGCGATCGACGAAACGTTTCGCATTGGCCGCGAAGCCAACATTCCCGTAAAAATTCATCACCTAAAAGCCGCAGGTGCCATCAACTGGCCGAAGATGGCGCAGGCGATTGCAAAGATAAACGCCTATGCCGCCGCTGGCGGAAAGGTCACGGCAGACATGTACACCTACATCGCAGGCGCCACAGGGCTTGATGCTGCCATGCCAACCTGGGTGCAAGCCGGCGGTTATGCGCAGTGGGCCGCACGTTTACAAGACCCCGACATTCGGGCACGCGTCAAAGCCGAAATGGCAGTGAATGCGCAAGACTGGGAAAACCTTGGGTTTTTTGCGGGGCCAGAAGGCACACTCTTTATTGGCTTTCGAAACGAAGCGTTGAATAGCTATTTGGGCAGGACACTTGCCGAGGTCGCTCGGGAACGCCATCAAGATCCACGCGACACCATCATCGATCTAGTCATAGAAGATGGATCTCGAGTGTCGACGGTCTATTTCCTGATGAATGAAGAAAACCTGCGGGAGCAGATTCGCCAACCGTGGATGATGTTTGGCTCTGATGCGGGCGCTTACGCTACGGAGGGCGAAACACTCAAAAAAGCTGCCCACCCTCGCACCTATGGCAACGTAGCGCGTTTGCTGGGTCACTACGTGCGTGAGGAAAAAATCATCAGCCTCGAAGAGGCGGTTCGCCGCCTGACATCATTACCGGCTGAAACCTTAAGCATCGCTGACCGAGGTCGTCTCAGACCCGGGTTTTTCGCAGACATCGTGATTTTCAATCCCGAGAAAGTGGCGGACAGGTCGACCTTTGCCGACCCGCACGTTTACTCGGTGGGCATAAATCACGTACTGGTCAATGGCGTGCCTGTCATCACCGACGGGGAGCACACGGGCGCAACGCCAGGTCGTGCGGTGCGCGGCCCGGGCTGGTCACCTCAGTGATGCGTCCAATAACGAGCCCACACGTTCGCTTCATGGCTCCAGAGAAAGGCGGTATATCAGAATCGCTGCGCGCTTAATGGCAACGGCCATGGAGCTCAGCTCCAAGCTTTCGTTAGGGGTATGTGCGCCGGTGCCGAGGGCACCTAGCCCCGCGAGCGCATCGGTATAAGGCGCTACGAAAGAGACATCCGCAGCCCCCCGTTTAAGTGGATCCCAAATAGACATGGGGCCGCGGCCCAAGGCTTCGTTGATCGCTGACAACTGCTTAGCCAAATGGCGATTACCCTCGGTAGGTGCCATCGGCGGATAACTACTCACGAAGCTGATTTCTGCTGAAGTCTGCGGCAGGCTGTTGGCTACAATGGCACGCATACGCTCGCGGGTGCGCACCAGCTGTTCTTC
>Ga0209652_1000684_pt1 | contig 28599 bp, 25 predicted proteins | sample SaaInl74LU_5_DNA_FD_184641 | JGI IMG/M metagenome (GOLD analysis project Ga0209652, IMG submission 184641) | Marine microbial communities from expanding oxygen minimum zones in the Saanich Inlet - ESP_74LU_5_DNA (SPAdes) (version 2) | ecosystem: Environmental > Aquatic > Marine > Intertidal zone... | reverse complement strand
CAAGCTATTTCTTTCGAAAACTCACATTAAATTCCGAACCCCTGCAGCAGAAAAACGCTTAGCGTTCCCCGATGCGGACGGCGCATTCTACGCAGGTTTACTCACTTGGCAAGCGTTATCTTTGACTATTTTAGTAGCGTAAGAACCGATGTCGGCTGGCCCAGCCTGCAGGGGCTTTTGAATGCGCCTGCCGCCCCAGCGGAATCCACCAGGCCGTTGGACTGCGCCCGCCATAACCGTCGCACCATCAAAGGAAAATCACGAAACAAAATCAACGCGAAACTACGGAGACTCGCGTCTGTTTCGACGGCGTAAATACACCCGCAGACGCCAAGCCAACAGCACAGCAAAAAGGCCGCCGTAAAGCAGCGGAGTACCGAGGTCAGAGCGTGCCAGCCAGAGGATATGCAGAAAACCTAACGCTGCTACTGCGTAAGTGAGCTGATGCAGTTGGCGCCAACGCTGCTTAAGGCGTCGCCGCATAGCGTTGGTGGACGTTATGGCAAGCGGCGCCAACAAGACCCACGCCGCTGCACCCACAAGAATGTAGGGGCGCTCAGCCAACTCCTCAACCAGAATCACCCCGCTCCAGCCGATGTAGACCTGCGCGAAAACGAGTAAATGCAAGGTCGCATAGAAGAACACAAACAAACCGAGCATGCGCCGATGACGGAATAATAACGGCCACCCCCACTGGCTAGCAGGACGCGCTAGCAAGACCAGCACCAACAGCCGCAACACCCATTCACCCGTTATATGCATGAGCGCCTCTGCAGGATCGGGACCAAGATCATTAGTGGCGACCTGCACAACCACTAACAATAAAGGCATGAGCGCGAGCACAAACACAGTTTTGGGGGCTGGCCCCTGAAGCCCGGAGAACGAGATATACCTCTTTAGCTTGGCTGCAATCATTGCTCAGTAATACTTTTTCAGATCCATGCCCTTATAAAGTGACGCAACCTGTTCTTCATAGCCATTGAACATTTGAGTTGGAATACGATTGGGGTTGAACAGCGACGATGGCAACCTACGCTCAAACCGCTGAGACCAGCGGGGGTGATCGACCTGAGGATTTACATTGCTGTAAAAGCCATACTCCTGAGCCGCCAAAGTTTGCCATGACGTTCGTGGCTGCCGATCCACTAACTCGATAGATACGATTGACTTAATACTCTTGAAGCCATATTTCCATGGAACAATTAAACGCAGTGGCGCGCCGTTCTGGTTGGGCAGCGTTTTGCCGTATAAGCCGACAGTCATCAGCGTCAACGGGCTCATTGCCTCATCGAGCCGCAATCCTTCTCGGTAAGGCCAATCGATAACGGACGTAAACGAACGTGTGCCGCGCATTTCTCGTGGTCGATAAGCCGTCTTAAAAGCGACGTAACGCGCGTCGGATGTCGGCTCAAAACGCTTCAACAAATCCGCCAGTGGGAACCCGATCCATGGCACAACCATCGACCAGGCCTCAACGCATCGAAACCGATATATCCGCTCTTCGAGATCAAATCCGGTCAACACATCTTCTAGATTAAGCTTGCCGGGCTTATTCACATGCCCCGTGACCTCGATGGACCAAGGGTCGGTGGTCAGGGCATGTGCATGTTTTGCCGGATCATCTTTGTCAGTACCGAACTCATAAAAGTTGTTGTAGTTGGTGACATCGTCGAAGGGCGTCGCGGCTTCATCTGTCGCACAGCCATCGCAACTGCCCTGCCTAAAGTCTAGCGGCGTAGTGGCGCCAGCAGCCGGCGATGGCAGTCCTCCCACAATAGCGCCCGCGGCAGCAGCCTTCATGAAGTCGCGGCGACGTAACCACAGAGACTCTGGCGTAATTTCAGAGGAAGGTATGACAGGCCAATTAGGAATTCTCGGCTTCATCGTCAGACTCCTTAGCAGGTTGAGGCTTGACCACATTTCGCTGCAAGTATTGCATGGGGCCCGAAAGAGCATAAACAAAGAACAAGCACCACAGCACCAGCGGTGGATCTAGCGCGATCAAACCCAACACGGCTACCAGTAACAAAATTCGTGCGAACGGCACCCGAGCCTCGAGAGGGAGCGTCTTAAAGCTGTAATAAGGGAAGCGAGCAATCATGAGAAAGCCCAGCGAAATGAGTAACACTGCGTGGCCCCACGACAATGGCGCCTCAGCCGCAGGCAATGCATATTCGTGGCCAAGCCACACGCTACCCGCCACCACCGCAGCCGCCGCGGGACTTGCCAATCCAGTAAAGAAGCTTGCGTCGGCAACGCCTCGCTGGGTATTGAATCGCGCCAATCGTAGCGCTGCACAAGCCGTATACAGAAAAGCCGCAACCCAACCTAGCTTGCCCGCGTCGGCCAAAGCCCAATTGAACATAAGCAGGGCGGGGGCAACACCAAACGACACCATATCAGCCAAGCTATCGTACTCGGCGCCAAATGCACTGGTGGTATTTGTGAGGCGGGCGACTCGACCGTCTAAACCGTCCATAATCATCGCAACAAAAATAGCCACTGCACCCGCATAAAAGTCGCCCTGCATGCCCGCGATGACCGCGTAGAAACCGGCAAAAAGTGCGCCCGTGGTAAACAAGTTAGGTAGCCAATAAATCCCTTTCGGCGCCGAACTGGCATCCTGCGCCGCGGCACTCTTAGCGTTGATATCTTCTTCATAATCACCTACCAATGACGTCAGTGGTCGCTCAAGCTGCTCTGCAGCGCGCTCAAGGTCGTCTTCGTCATGTTCTGCGGGACTGTGGCTTTGGCTCATTTCGCGCTCTCACTGAGTGTGATTAGTCTTATATAGCAATCAATACTTTAACAGCTGTGGGCGGTATGTGCTCCTCCACATTTAAACGCGCACGCAAACGGAGCTTTTTCCGCCGCTAGCGGGTATACTCGGCGCCGATTTTTTTGATTGAGAAATTTTGATTGAGAAGTGCTCTCGGACACACACATGCCGATTTCCGCCTGTGCTAACGGGTTCCCTCACCCTCATCATCATTTTATTCATCTATTACTAACACCTCAGGAGACTACGGTGAGCAACTATTTCAATACACTGCCATTGCGCATCCAACTCCAAGAACTCGGCAAGTGCCGATTCATGGATCCCTCAGAATTTGCCGATGGTGTTGAGCCGCTGAAAGGCAAGAAAATAGTTATTATTGGCTGTGGCGCCCAAGGCTTAAACCAAGGCCTTAACCTGCGTGACTCGGGCCTCGATGTCTCATACACGCTTCGTCAGGCGGCCATCGACGAGAAACGCGCTTCATGGCAGCGCGCAACTGACAATGGCTTCACCGTCGGCACCTATGAGGAACTCATTCCTACGGCCGACGTAGTAATGAACCTGACTCCCGACAAACAGCACACGCCTGTTGTGAATGCTGTAATGCCACTAATGAAACAAGGCGCCTGCCTCGATTACGCACACGGTTTCAACTTGGTAGAAGAAGGCATGAAAATCCGTGAGGACATTACCGTTGTCATGTGCTGTCCAAAATGCCCAGGCACCGAAGTGCGCGAAGAGTATCTACGTGGCTTCGGTGTACCCACACTCATCGCCGTTCACCGCGAAAATGACCCTAACGGTGAGGGCATGGCTATCGCCAAGGCGCTTGCTTCAGGCACCGGTGGTGACCGAGCAGGGGTATTGGAGTCTTCTCCCATCGCGGAAGTAAAGTCTGACCTCATGGGCGAGCAAACCATTCTTTGCGGCATGCTTCAAACAGGTTCCATATTGTGTTTCGACCGAATGGTTGAACTAGGCATCGACGCCGGCTACGCCGCGAAACTTGTTCAGTATGGCTGGGAAACCGTCACCGAAGGCCTCAAGCAAGGCGGCATCACCAATATGATGGATCGCCTATCAAACCCCGGGAAGCTTCGCGCGTTTGAACTGTCGGAAGAGATGAAGCTTATTTTGCGCCCACTGTTTGAGAAGCATCAAGATGACATTATGTCGGGTGAGTTTTCGCGCACTATGATGACGGACTGGGCCAATGACGATGTCAACCTACTAACATGGCGCGCCGAAACCAACGAGAGCGCTTTTGAAAAGCAGGCACTGACTGATGAACCTATCGATGAGCAAGCCTACTATGATCAAGGCATCCTGATGATCGCTATGGTTAAGGCGGGGGTTGAGCTGGCCTTTGAAACCATGGTCTCAGCAGGCATCGTTGAAGAATCTGCTTACTACGAGTCATTGCATGAGACACCGCTTATTGCAAATACCATTGCACGTAAGAAGCTCTACGAGATGAATGTTGTCATCTCAGACACTGCAGAGTATGGCTGTTACCTATTCGATCAAGCCGCACGCCCACTCCTGAAAGAATTTGTTGGGAAGCTTGGCGCGGATGTTATCGGAGAAGGTGTTAGTGGCAGCAATGCAGTCGATAACCGAACGTTGATTGACGTTAACGATGCGATCCGTAATCACGATGTCGAGATTGTCGGTGAAGAACTTCGAGCTCACATGACCGGTATGAAGTCGATCTCTTCAGCGGACTGAACTAATAGAACGCTCGCAATAGGATAAAGGGAGCCTTTGGGCTCCTTTTTTTTCGCCTAAATGTCGTCAAAAAATTAGCCACACAATATGAAGAAACTGACTTTTGTCCGCAATAAAAAAAGAGCCCTAGGGCTCTTTTACTGCGCGGTTAAAGTGGCAATTCTCAACAACGGCTAGTCGAATAAGGACAGCACCGCCTCAGGTGGTCGACCAATAACTGCCCGATGTCCTCTTATCACGATTGGACGCTCAATCAGTATGGGGTGTTCAAGCATTGCCGTTATCACATCCTCATCGGCTGCATCGGCGGCTAGCTGCAGGTCTTTGAACGCGGCTTCGTTCCGACGCAGTAAATCCCATGGCTTTATGCCCAGGGCTTTGACCACATCGACCAGCGCCTGAGCGCTTGGAGGCGTGTCCAAGTATTTGATGATCTCAGGAGTGATGCCCCGCTCTTCAAGCAGCATCAAGGTCTGACGCGACTTGGAACAGCGGGGATTATGATAGATAGAGACACTGGGCATGGCGTCGTTCACGGCGCCAAGATCTTTTCGCCACGAGCCATGCCCGCCACACCTGAACGCACGACCTCCAGCACCTCGGTCTCACCCAATGCGCTCAAAAACGAATCGAGCTTATCGGTAGGCCCGGTGAGCTGAATCACATAGGAGCTTGGGCCCACGTCGATGATCTGACCTCTGAAGATATCGGTAGTACGTTTCACTTCATCGCGTTGAGCACCCACGGCACGGACTTTAACGAGTAGCAAGTCGCGCTCGACGTGTGCACCCTCACTGAGATCGACTACTTTTACTACGTCGATCAGCTTATTGAGGTGCTTAGTGATTTGCTCAATCTTGAGCTCGTCGCCGCTGGTGGTCACCGTCAACCGCGATAGGGACTCGTCTTCTGTGGGCGCTACATTGAGCGTCTCAATGTTGTAGCCTCGCTGAGAGAACAAACCGACAACACGAGACAGCGCACCCGGCTCGTTTTCAAGCAATACAGACAGGATACGGCGCATCTTAGGTTCTCTCCGTTTTGCTAAGCCACATATCTTTCATAGCGCCACTGGGGGCTACATGCATAGGGTAAACGTGCTCATGGGGTTCGACGAAAATATCAAGGAATACCATACGGTCTTTTAAACTGAAGGCTTCTTTCATGGCGCCCTCAAGATCGTTCTTATCTTTGACCTCAATGCCTACATGCCCATAGGACTCGGCAAGTTTCACGAAGTTAGGCAGCGATGCCGCATAGTGACTTTCCGAATATCGTCCCTCGTACTGCATGTCTTGCCACTGCTTAACCATGCCCAAATAGTTGTTGCGCAGGTTGATGATTTTTACCGGCAAGCCATATTGAGTACAGGTCGATAACTCCTGAATGTTCATTTGAATACTGCCTTCACCGGTAACGCAGGCGACATCAGCATCAGGAAACGCCAGCTTCACGCCCATCGCAGCCGGCAAACCAAAGCCCATGGTGCCAAGACCACCGGAGTTTATCCAACGTCGAGGCTGATCGTACTTGTAATACTGGGCCGCAAACATTTGATGCTGACCTACATCGGAGGTCACATAGGCTTCGCCATTCGTCACCTCATAAAGGCACTTAATCGCATCTTGGGGCATGACTAAATCACTTTCGCCGTAGCGACGCCCGTGCCATAAGCCATGCGCTTCTCGCCAGCTTTCGATTTGCTTCCACCAATCGGCTAGCGCATCAGTGTCAGGCAGTGCTCGATCTGATGCCGCTACTTGTGCATCAATCTGAGCACCGAGCTCGGTCAGAACTGCCTCGACTGGCCCAACAATGGGGACATCGACAGGAATGATTTTAGCGATTGATGCGGGGTCGACATCGATATGGATAATTTTGGCGCCGGGACAGAACTTGCCCACGGTGTTAGTGACACGGTCATCGAAACGCGCCCCTACGGCTAGAATCACGTCACTGTGATGCATCGCCATGTTGGCTTCATAGAAACCGTGCATTCCGAGCATGCCAAGAAACTGGCGATCTGATCCCGGATAAGCACCCAAGCCCATGAGGGTGTTGGTCACGGGATAATTGAGTTTACGCGCAAGGCTCGTCAGTAACTCGGTACCACCACCTTGAATAACACCGCCGCCAGCATAAATAACCGGACGCTTAGCACCCAGCAGTAAACGCGCTGCCTTGCGGATTTGGCCTGTATGCCCTTTCTGAGAGGGCTGGTAAGAACGCAGACTCACAGACTCCGGGTAATAGTATTCGAACTTGTGCTCTGGGTGCGTGAGATCCTTGGGGATATCAATCACCACTGGGCCAGGGCGACCTGTGCTCGCAATATAAAACGCTTTTTTAATAATAGCGGGAATGTCTTCCGTGCGCTGGACCATGAAACTGTGCTTCACGATAGGGCGGGAAATACCCACCATGTCGGTCTCTTGGAAAGCGTCCTCACCAATTAAGTGACTCTGAACCTGACCCGCCAGCACCACCATAGGGATGGAGTCCATGTAAGCTGTTGCGATACCCGTGATAGCGTTAGTCGCACCGGGGCCTGAGGTGACCAGTACTACACCGGTCTTACCGGTTGCACGGGCATAACCGTCGGCTGCGTGGGTAGCTGCCTGCTCGTGACGCACCAAAATATGTGGCAGGTTCTCAGCTTGAAACAGGGCATCGTAAATATGAAGGGCTGCGCCTCCAGGATAACCAAAAACGTACTCGACTCCCTCGTCCTCGAGGGCGCGGACGATCATTTCGCCGCCAGATAACATTTCCATAACTCTCGTTTTCCACCAGTTGAGTGTGAAGATTGTGGCGTGAGCTGGAAATATAAGATGACCTACCCTACCGCCGCCGTCTGTCGCACGAAACACTGGCCGGATCATTCCGGACTACCATACCGGAACATCGATCACGAAAGCCGTGTATCGGTCGTCCTGCGGGGTAGCGCAGTGTCGAGCCCGAGGTGCGCTAAACGCACGTTACGGAACCCGCAAACAGCCCACACAACTATCCCGTTGTGGGGGTGGGCAAGAGGATGAGGGTACTCACCAATAACCGTTGCCGTTCGCGTGACAACGCAATTGTGAGGATTGGGATGGGTTAAAGTCAAGTAATGGTGCGCATTTGCAACACTTGATACTGCCCATCGATCGGTGACCTGCGGTAGACTGCTTGGATCGGGCCTAGCCTGCGCCACCCTTGGGGGTAGTTATGCACATCAAGGCACACCTCTGGTCTAAACGGCTGGCGACAACGTGCGCACTGGGTGTTTTGTTATGGGCGGGGAGCAACAGCGCGATCGCCGCTGACCTGTATCGCTGGCAAGATGCCAACGGGAACCCCGTCATTAGCGACCGGCCACCGCCTGCTGGCACACCGTATACGACGCTCAACGGCAGCAAGTATGGCGTGAAGGGACGGCGTACGAGTGTGCTACCCCCTCCGCCCTCAACTGCCAACCGAGCCAGTCCAGAAGCATCAAAAGAGCAAGCGCCGAAAATCATCGAAGTTCCAGCAGTACGCGAAGCCGACCCCTCGAAGTGCGAGGCCGCCAAGGAAAACCAATTCAAACTTTCAAACTTTCCTCGAATTCGCGTGCAAGACGACAATGGTGTCGTGCGCTTCCTATCACGCGAGGAAATCCAGACGCAAATAGAGACCGCGAATCGAGCTATTGAGCGCTACTGCGACTAGCGCGAGTACAATTTACTCCGAATCAGTTACTCCGAATCAGTTACTCCGAATCGGTCTCGAGAACCCGGTAGTTAAACTCAAATCCACCGCAAGCGCTCGGAACGAACTGCCCTCCTCCCAACGTCGCATTACTACCCTGATAGGTCACATTACAATCGTCGTCTGTCGGATCGGGATCATTTGGATCTGGCGTTGGCGCGCCTTCATCTGGGTCACCCACACACGCGATACAGATCCACTCTGGGTCACCATCGCCCTCAATATCTACGTCTGCAATGACGGGTGGTATGGGAAATCCACTACCCTGAATTTCAGTACCGTCATTTTCATAAGGCTCTCTGAGTCGAACAGCATACCCGCGGGCAGTGCCTAGATTGGCACAAATACCGCTCGCGCCACCCTCTGGAATATATGAATTAAAGAACACTATGCCTGCAGCTGTTGCTGCTGGCGTTACAATTTGCTCACCGGGCTTGCTGAGATCAAAAAACCAGCCGTTATAGTCATTGTAAAGCGACTCACCCTCACCCAGACCCACAGCGGCATCGAGCATATTGTTATTTGATGTGACATCAAGATCGATAGCTGTGCGCGTGTCAATATTTTCGAGAACATCGGAAGGATAGGGCTTGTCTATGAACAGATAAAACCGGTTTTGCATTTGCGTATCGTAAGGATAGTTTTCTTTTAAAGGACGCTCTCTGTCACCACTGCCGATACCAATCGCTACTGTTCCTTTGGCTACGCGGACAGCAAAGGGATCATTTAAAAAACGGGTACCCGCGCGCCCAGACTGAGCGATTCTGGTCATCGCCCAGTTACCAACTCCCCGTTGCGTGAGGAAATCCGGATCACTAGGACTCAAATCTGCGAGTGAAATACGGTGTATCCCACCTGCGGCAGAGACCACATAAATTAAATCGACAAAATCGTCGTCATCAAGATAAACCGGCTTAGGCGCACCAACGATTGGATGTTTCAATTCCGACGGGGAGTTACCGTCAGATCGAACCTTGAATTCCTTGATCAAGCGTCCAGTCGTCGCCTCTACAATATAGACTGAATTGCCCGTCTCGCAGCTGGTCGGAAAAGCCTTTTGATCGACATCAAGGCACGCGTCCCAACCTCCGCCAAAAATAATCGCAGGAACGCCCACACCATTACCTGTCTCATCAACCAAACCGGCAACCGGCGTCGACCACGTTTGACCAATATCATTAAAACCAGTGGTGCAGCCAGAGGCATCGCAGCCCACTTTCCAGTGCCCACTGCGGCCCTTCATTATTGACGCTGATGGCGGACCGCCATTCTCTGGACTCACGTTAAGCCCATACAGCACTCGTCCGCCGCGACGCATTGTTGGGTAAATCCAAGCCGTTTCAAGTGACCCAGACGATTCACTATAGTCTAGATAAACGCCGGTGGAACCGTCGAAGAAATAGGGCTTTGGCTCAAACGTTGCCAACATCTGGCTATCGAAAGATGCCTCGAGACCATCATAATCAACGGACGGCGAATTAGCGTACTGCCTTTCAATCTCACTAAGATGTGATTCAGACATCATCGACCATTCTTCGTTGCCCGTCGTAGGGTCAAGAGCCCGATAGAGCCCATCATTCGAGCCATAAAAAACACGGAACTCAGTCGACCCGTTAGCCGCTCCATACGTTAATGTGAGGGGTCGCGAATGGATAATGTCGCCATGTATGGAGGCACGCAAGCCATCAGCGGGCATTATTTCCGAATCTAAAATTGCGTCGTTTTCGATATAGCTAGCATTCGAATCGAGGGTAATGGGGTCACCACCCGCCAGACCAGGGTCTTCTCCGTGGACGTAGTCGAATACATCGGCCGTTGTGTACGTAGCCGAGGAAACGGCACTTGAAACCGTAGGCAAGTCGGACGCTGTCAAATCAGAAAGAGAGAGACTTGTACCCGATGAGGTCGCCAAGAAAATATTCCGAGTACTACTGCTTGAATTGTGCTGCCCTCTGATCTGCTGCGCGGCACCGCCCTTTTCCACAAAAGGCCCGTCAGGAGAATCCGATAAAACACTTCGACCGTTTAAGAAGTCTGCATCACATTCACTAACGGGGTTGGGATCGAGACCAAGACCTTCGAAATAGGGACCCGTTGTACCGCCGCTTTTAGCCACTTGGGACGTATCTGTCGTCCACTCACTCGTAGCGCATGCACCGATAAAGCCCGTCTGACTATTAACCGCAATATCGCCATTGGCATCCACTAGCTCAACGTTTCCATCTATCAGGCCTAATTTGTACTGCTTTAGATTGCCCGGCCAACGCGGCTTGCGCTCTTTAGCCGGCCTGAAAACACCTATGAAAACCTGATTCTCACTTGTTCCCTGCTGAGAGGCACTCAGGGGCAATGTGACAGCGGCAAAGCTTGAGCTAGCGCCAATGATGTCACCGAAGATTCTCTTGAGCGCGGTTTGCAGCTCATCATAGTTGCTGGCAGACAAACGATAGCCACCACCCGCTGCGGCTGCGGAGTCCATAAGCGACGAATGCGTCACGTTGGGCTGTTTGTTGTAAACATCGAGCGTGAAAGTGGTTACCGGGACTCGGTAGCTTTCGGTTGATGCCGAATCTCCGCTACCCGAGGTCACTTCTAGCTCCACACCATATTCCTTGAGGAACTGAGTCCAGTCATCTAAGTTGAAGTCTGCGCCACCCGTCTCGTCATAAGTATCTGTTGGAATAATGCTGCCCGAGTTTTCACCTGCAACCGTATAGCGATACCACTGCTGCGCATTGCTGCCATTACCAACCTTTTGGCAGTTACCACCACCGGAGGCCCGTTTCGTTCTGTTACTACCGCCACTCAAGCAAGAGCAATCACTCTCTGTTGCACAGTTAGCCTGAATAATCTCGGATTCACCTGAGTTTCCGTTGATATCGGCGGTGCAGCTGCTTACCGATTCGTAACACTGCTCAGAAAAACCGTACTCAACAGCGCTTCCCGTGACCTCCGCAAACTCACGCATAGACCGGGGCGTCCCAACGGTATCGCCTGCCAAGCGGTGCGGGTTTGTCTCTCCGAGCCCTTGATAAAGGCTTTTAAGCGCGGCTGAGTTAGCCGCATCATCATCTGAAGGACCGCTACTGTTAGGGTTAGATACGAAAATGACGTAGGTTTCTGCGCATACATCGCCCGAGCTGAGTGGGGACTGGAATACACTGTAGGGTGTGCTGTTAACGTATGCTGAAGTGTCTGCCAAACTAGGGGTGCCCGTACTACCCGGGCTAGTCTGCCCCTCCCTAACAATACTTTGCAGCCCACCCGACAAGTAGTTGTGCACGTCAGAAATTAAATTGCCATAGCTCGTGTTGGAATTGCGCTTTTCAGTATTGCCGTTAATATCGCCATAAATCGTATTTAACGTGTTGTAAAATGCAGGCTTGTTAGTGGAAAACTGTTTCAGGCCAAATCGAACAAATGCGCCATCTTGGCCAGCGTCACCGGCCGTTGTGAACTCCAAAAGAGCAATATTAATATCTCCCGCAATACCCTCTAATGCACCGCGAATGGCGGCGACCTCCGCCTGCCCCTGTGTTTCGGACTCGAAGTCACCGTCACCGTCTGTATCGCGGTCCGGCCATTGCTGGCTTTGCCGCGCCCAATTGGAGGTGTTGTCTAAAACAATAATGACATTTGGGAGGGAATCATCAGCGGCGGAACTGGTAAGCCCCGACGCAAAAATATCAATATCCTCGGCAAAGGACGCCGTAGAAAGTAGAGAGAGACCTAAAAATGCGATTGATGAACAAAAATGTTTCATAACTATCGTTCCTTTTTTGAGTCTCGCGGTCAGGCACATGGATTGCCACCATAAACTCGCTGATTAACTGCCTGCCTCGCGCTTACGACGGCACCGGTGACTTGGTCCGTACCTGTAGCTGTGATCTCCCAAACAACCATACTGCACTTTGAGGGTGCCCCTGGCTTGAGTGCTTCTGGACTCGCACTATCAGGCAAACAGCCGATATCTTTGTCAGTATCATTAAGCTCGCCAATTGACACTGGCCGCAGCGCCTTGCAGGTCAGTCCAGTCAGCTGCACAGTGACATCGTCTTCAACACCATCACCCGAAAGATCGAAGCACCGTTGAAATGAATTACCGCAGCTTGTCTGAAATGCGACGCTCCCACTCGGAAATTGTCCGTAAGCGATGGCTTCTTCAAGCGCATGAACAACGGCATTTTTTACTGCTGCTCGCGCCTCAATATTCTGAACTATCTGCAGATTGGTCCTGATAGAATTTGTTGTCACCACTGCAATAAGCGTTACCAGTACGAGCATAATCAGTGCGACAACTAACACGACGCCTCGCTGGTTTCTTAATGAAATCCTGTTCATCGTCGAGGTCCCGAAATATTAATGACATCGACGGTTGTGTTCTTCACGATCCGCTTATATTTTTTTAGAGACTCGGGCACGAGGTACTCTTCACCGGCAATCGTGTAGCTATTGGTATCGGACGGAAAATTACCGTCTCGGTGTACTACTAACCAAATGCGGACAGATATGACATTTGCCCAATCAGCCGGTGCGGGCTCTCGAATAAACTTAATGCTGCCGTCGGTGTTAGTATCAATTTGCCCATCTGCATTGCCATCAATACCCCACTCGAAGGCGAGATACTCTACCCCGCTAGAAATTTCTTGCAGTCGATACTGCAACTTGGACTCACTGTAATCGAGAAACAAACGGACCAACCGGTTATCTTGGCTGACGTAATAGATTCGAGAAATATAGCGGTAAATTGGCGCGAGGTTACCGGCAACGCAGGACCCATCCAGATGCGTCATCGTTGATCCTGCGTTTGCGCTTGTAACTTGGTAGAGCTTAACCTCTCCACCAGCGAGACTTCCCGCGGCACAACCATTCGTCTGAATGTGAAAATTATTAAGATAGTCCCTGCAGCGGCCCTGAGCCGCTTCACACGTACTTGCACGGCGCACGGATAAAAATTCAGATGCGGCCTTAGCCGTTAGCGCTTGCCCCGTACAACTCACTAAGTCACTGTTCAAATCAGCCCCCGACTCAGAAAACAGGGGGAACTCTGCCGCGTAACTTAACTCCTCTTTTGCGGAGAATGCAGAGTCACCTGTGCCAACACAGGCGAAGGGTGGCTGAGGAAACGCAGCGCTCGGTGGATCGGAAGGCACTTCGCCTGCCACAAAAATATCGCCGCTGGCTGACAAAGGATAGCCGGCCTCTCCCCAGTAACCCGCTAGCTCGACATCTGAGGCTAGTGTGTCCAGCGTATAAAACGCGTTTTCTAATAATTCGCCAACTGATTCTACCTCTGAAAGAGAACGACTAGAGTTAACAAAAATCGTCGACATCCCCAAAAGGATTGCGAGGCCGAGCGCAAGCGCAATCATAATTTCAATGAGACCAAAACCATGCTGCTGCATTTTATGGTGACTTAATAATGAATAGTTAGCCACGACTAGCGAACCGCCACATCGCGAAACAACACTCTTCGATACCTATCGTCTCCATAGACACCACTTCCGCAGGTTATCAACGGAGCAGCCGACGGCACTAATCCTTGCCACGCAACCGCCACTCTTATCACTGTTTCCCCGCTACCGCTGCCGGTACCCACTTCTATACAGCCGCGAGCATTCAAGGGCGCCGCCTGCCCAACTCCACCTCGAAAAACGGACGCGCCAATAAGAGAGCGATTCCATTCGCACAGATCAAGAGCGGAAAGCGATACCGATGAGGAACAGGTTGCGGCGGTTTGTAACGTTTGAGCGCCATAAACCGCACCACTATTAGCTGTATATGCTCCCGATTTCACGCCTGCTGGGTTAGCGCTTATACGAGATGCCATATCATCCAGAACATTTGTCGCCTGCAGTCTTTGCAATGCCTCAAACTGGTCACTAATCGTTGTCGTTTGCAATGCACTGAGGCCAAGCAATCCAATCGCAACCAGCAAAAACGTGACGAGAACTTCCACCAACGTAAAGCCTTTTGACGCCCTCAACAGTGAAAGCTGACCCCCTGGCGGCCACATAGCCAATCTCTCAGTCTTCATATCAACCACACGCACCAAACCAAACGCTTTCTTCGCTCGAATCGGGGCAAGTCCCTTCACACGCAGAACTAACGCCTTTTACGCGACCATTTGTTTCAACGTACAAACACATTCGGCAAGTGGACCCTTGCGCGCTGGTCGAAAAATCATAGGTGCTGCAAGTCGCCGAACGGCCCCAAGAATTAAACTCCGTGGCAGATGTGGGCGCGGACAAGCTTACAGATGAGACAAGCAGCTGCTCTGAAAGAAGCTCTGAACCTGCAACACTGGAACAGTTTGAGGCGCTATTTGATGCTGATACCGCGCACCACCCACTCGATGACGCCAGTACTTTTACAGATTCATTGCGTTTGACCGCTTCGGCTCGAGCAAGTGCTAAGGTGTTTCTGAGTTCACTGGATGCCGTTCGCAAACGCTGTTCGGCAAGTAGGCGTGAAAACGAAGGCACAGCGATAACGAGAAGAATTCCAAGTATCACAATAGCGATCATTAACTCTATCAGCGTAAACCCTTGCGTAAGTCCTTGAAAGCGGCGCACTACCACGATTCCGCCGTGCCACCACTTTGGCAGTTTCGCGTTCGTGCACCTGTGCTTGACACGCACAGAGAGCCGTCATTTGACTGCATAGATCCAGCCATAGGGTTTAACATCAACGTAAAACTGGGCGGCGGTCCCCCATCAACCCCAAGGCTTGCGCCACTTGGCAACGCATAATGCGGCGCAACGTCTTTCTTCACCGCGTGTGTACTCGGAAAACCCGATAGCGAGTCTGCTCCATAGCCCAACGCCGTTAACGTGGTGGCGTACTCCCTATTGTTCATCAAGTGGTTTTGCTGTCGCTGAGCGACCTCCATCATGAAAGCCTGTGCCGCAGCGCGGTTGCCTTTTCGAACGTGGTCCATGTAAGAGGGGTAAGCGACAGCCGCCAAAATACCGATAATCGCGATGACAATCATTATCTCGATCAGCGTAAAACCCCGCATGCTGCGCGCGCGCAGTGCCGGTGTTCTTGATGATTGCTGGTGACGAGAATTGCCCATGAACTACCTCCGATGGCTTTATCCACCACGGACCTCGGCCGCCTGTTTGCGTGTCTCAAAATGAGTCGCGAAGTGCATGTGTCCACTCAATACTACGCCTGCTGGCCATAATTACCAGTATGACAGCTATGACATTTTTATCTTAAAAAGGTATTTGATAAGCCACTAATAGTGGTCGCTACTACGTTGCGGATATAGCCATTGAGAGCGCTAATTCGTAGGCACCGAAAAGACCCAATGTCGCCAAAAGTAAGAGTCCTGCGACAACCACGGTCGCTAAAAAACCCCTTTCATTTCGCCTGCTCAATGACTGCAACGCCTCGCACGCGCGGTTTTTTTGAATCATCGAATGTGCCCCCTGCGCTACAGCGACTCAATCATCGGTACATGCATAGCCGCCACTCGAAAGCTGACCTCCTCGCGAGTCACGTTACCCAAACTCGACCGACGCTGACTTTGCGCCCAGATGCTCAATGCACTCGTGTCAAATAGCGTGTCGTTGAGCTCACCGTGAAAAAGCAACCGCAGCTGCCAGCTGTTCGCCTGACTGTTACCCGTCTGCTTACTGCCTATTTTTTGATTGCCTGCCTCATTTTCACCCGTGTATTCGCTAATAGCCCAGCTCTCTAAACCCCATACCAACATCTCCGCTCGACTAAATACGCCGTCGGCACCCAAGCGATGAATCATCAACGCGCCAATACCATCACCTCGTCGCCACGCATAATCCCTCAAATACAGGATAGATCGCGACCAAAGTGCGTAGCGCTTAGTGCCTGTACATTCCGCAGGTGGCTTAGCCTCTGAAAAGACACGCAGCTCAGGGGCGGGCTGCGTAAATACCGGATGACAACCAGGCTGCACCCAAACATACGCGGGCCAACTCGATGGCTCGCAGTGCACAGGACATTCCTCCAGTGCGTCTACCCAAAGTACCGGCGTGTTCGTCCGCCTATCGGAAAGAGCAATACAGAGCGTCCCAGGCTCGGATAAAACAACAACGCCTACACTGTTCTCGGCCGAGGGGGTATCGCAGAGTAAGCCGATCTTCGCGCCCTCTGTCTTCGCGCCCTCTTTCGACAGCGCACTACGCGTAACTAAATCGGACAAATACACGCTGCTGTGGCGTGCCCGTTCAATAATCTCAACGCGATCAGCTGAAAGGTTTACCTGCGCGCTCAATAGAAGGATGCCGCGCATTGTGCTCGCAATGATAATTGCGCTCAACGCCAAGGCGATTAGCAGCTCAACCAAGCTTAAGCCTTTCGACGCGTGCCGCGAGTTAAAAGCGTTTGAGCGGTTATCGTGAGACACAGGGGCGTCGTGGGCAATGGTAATATCAGAAACCATCCTCATGGCTGACATCAAAATTGCCAACGACGTAACAATAGAGGATTCGGTGCATTACGCTGGCACTCGGCAGATGGGGCCATAAGAACCAGCTGCCACTCGCCACTCTCGCGATACAAGCAAGTCACGGGTTGGAAACCACTTTGAACATTAACAACCGCACGTGTGGCACACCAATCATTTAACCATGCGGGCTGGGATACACCGCAAACGTGGCCTTCTTTCGGCAGCGTTTGAGCCGACCGAACATGCGTTCGAAACCGGCCTTCGAAGTCGATAAACCGAACACTCATGTGCAATCGCGCGCGAGATTCTTGATTTAACGCATCGGTTTTTTCAGCAATTTGCCAGAGGCCCATTAAGCCTGCAGAGCTCACTATCCACGCAATGAGCACATCAATCACGGCCAAACACTCGCAGGACGTCTCAGGCCTCGGCTATTTAAACTGATGATCTCCAGAGCACTCGTCGTCTCTTTAGGAATGAGCTCCAAGGTGTAAGTCTGAGCCTTGTCGGCAATACTGACTAATAGCTGAAAGTGCTCTCTGACCCGAGCTGGAAGCTGCACGAGTAACTCTAGCTGACCCTGATCGAGATAGCGCCCGCTATTTAAACGAGCCCGCTCCTGGACCGAGGACATGCTTAAAAGACTCAACGCACCTTCAGTCGCCACGGCGCGCAATTGGTACTGCCGGTACGAGGGCAAGCCAATGGCACTCAATATGCCGATTAGCGCCAACACAACGAGTAGCTCAATGAGGGTAAAACCGGGCGCTTTTAAATTTTTATCCATTGCCGCAGATACTCGTAGAAAACACCTAGCGGAGTGTTCACTATCGGTCGCTACCGGTATTCATCAGCGCCACAAAACGATGACAGTTCGCTTTTTTTGACGGCAAAAGTCACACCGACAAAAAAGCCCGGGGTGACCTTAATCACGGCCCGGGCGCGAGATATAACCCACTCGGTTTAGGCGGCAGTGCTTTCCGCACGAGTAAAGTTGATCACACTCTCTCGAAGCTCAGCGTTAATTGTATCCCCCGGCCCAAACTCGCCGGCTAAGATAGCCTGCGCCAAGGGGTTCTCCACCAACTGCTGTATGGCGCGCTTCAATGGTCGCGCACCATAAACAGGATCGAAGCCCGCCTCCGCCAAGTGATCGAGTACCGCATCGTTCAGTTCAATCGATAGGTCTCGCTCCGATAGACGATCGCGTAGTGAGGCCAACTGAATATTGGCAATACCGCGTATTTGATCACGGCGCAGTGGATGGAACACAACTGTTTCATCGACCCGATTAATAAACTCAGGTCGGAAATGCTGTCCTACCACGTTCATGACAGCAGCTTTCATAGCCTCATAGTCATCGCTACTTGCCATTTCCTGAATCAAATCTGAACCCAAGTTAGAGGTCATCACAATCACAGTATTACGGAAGTCCACGGTACGCCCTTGGCCATCGGTTAAGCGGCCATCCTCAAGTACTTGGAGAAGAATATTGAAGACATCGGGATGCGCCTTCTCCACTTCATCGAGCAGGAGCAGTGAATACGGACGTCGGCGCACGGCCTCGGTAAGGTAACCACCCTCCTCGTAACCGACATACCCTGGAGGCGCACCAATCAAGCGAGCCACCGAGTGTTTCTCCATAAACTCCGACATATCGATGCGCACCATGGCCTGCTCGCTATCAAACAAATACTCTGCCAACGATTTGCACAGTTCGGTTTTACCCACACCCGTAGGACCCAAGAATAAAAAAGATCCGTTGGGACGGCTGGGATCCGATAGGCCCGCCCGCGACCGTCTCACCGCATTCGATACCGCAATAACCGCTTCGTCTTGACCGACCACACGATCATGCAAAGAACTTTCCATGCGAAGTAGCTTTTCACGATCACCCTCTAGCATTTTCGAAATAGGGATGCCGGTCCAACGAGATACCACCTCAGCAACTTCCTCTTCAGTCACATGACTGCGTAGCAACTGAGGTGCCGTGTGCTCAGCTGCAGCTGCCGCGCTGAGCTTCTTATCCAACTCTGGCAAGATCCCATATTGAATCTCAGACATGCGCGTCAAATCGCCAGTGCGATGCGCAGCCTCTAATTCAAGCTTCGCTTTCTCAATATCGCTTTTAATTTTTGCGGTACCCTGAACAGCAGCCTTTTCCGCTTTCCATACTTCCTCAAGATCAGAAAATTCACGTTCGATAAGATCGATCTGCTCGCAGAGCAATTCGACCTGTTTTTTAGCTGCATCAGACTTGTCTTTTTTAACCGCTTCGCGCTCGATCTTGAGCTGAATTAAGCGACGCTCAAGCCGATCCATGGACTCGGGCTTTGAATCTATCTCCATACGAATTCGACTAGCGGCTTCATCGATAAGGTCAATGGCCTTATCGGGCAACTGCCTATCCGTGATGTAGCGCTGGCTAAGCTTTGCTGCAGCGATGATTGCACTGTCAGTAATTTCAACACTGTGGTGTACTTCGTAGCGCTCCTTCAAGCCACGTAAAATCGCAATAGTGTCTTCCTCGGAGGGCTCTTCGACGAGCACCTTTTGAAACCTGCGCTCAAGTGCTGCATCTTTTTCAACATACTGCCGGTATTCGTTAAGTGTTGTCGCTCCCACGCAGTGCAGCTCGCCACGGGCAAGCGCCGGCTTAAGCATGTTGCCAGCATCCATTGAACCTTCGGCCTTACCCGCACCAACCATCGTATGCAATTCATCGATAAAGAGAATCACGCGCCCCTCTTCCTTAGAGAGCTCGTTCAGAACCGCTTTTAAACGTTCTTCAAAGTCACCGCGGAATTTTGCGCCAGCAAGCAGTGCGCCCAGGTCTAGCGACAAGATACGTTTGTTTTTAAGACCTTCAGGCACTTCACCATTGACCACTCGCTGAGCAAGTCCCTCAATGATCGCGGTCTTTCCCACGCCAGGCTCACCAATGAGTACCGGGTTATTTTTGGTACGGCGCTGTAGCACCTGAATCGTGCGGCGAATTTCATCGTCGCGACCGATGACCGGGTCGAGTTTGCCCGACTCTGCACGTTCGGTGAGATCGATAGTGTACTTCTGCAGGGCTTGGCGCGACTCTTCCGCTTCCGCCGAATTCACTCCTTCACCGCCACGAACATCGTTAATCGCTTGATCTAATGTGGCTTTAGTGACGCCAGCCTGGGTCAACGTAGTTGCCAGCGGCGAACCCGAATCTAGCATAGCGAGCAATACGAGTTCTGAAGACAGGTAAGCGTCCTTTCGCTCCTGTGCCTGCTTGTCTGCGCGATTGAGCAACCGGCTGCAATCTTGCGAAATGTGCACATCGCCCGACGCACCATTCACCGTAGGCAATTGATTAACCGCGGCATCAGTCGCGGCGATTAATGCGCTCAAATTTGCCCCCGCTTTTTGCAGCAATGGCCGACTCGAACCACCTTGTTGCTCGAGTAACGCCTTTAAAACATGGGCTGGCTCGATGTATTGATTGTCTCGACCCACCGCGAGGGATTGGGCATCTGCCAGAGCGTTTTGCAGCTGGTTCGTCAATTTATCCATTCGCATAGTTTTTCCTCACATGAGCGTTAACGCTCTTTTCATATGCAACTTTAAATGGCGTTTAAAATGCCATTTTCAAGTGAGTAGACGGATCATTTTAGGAATTAACCCACCTTGAAAAAGGCAAGGCGCGCCCTCAGGCGTGGTCAACGAAGAACGCTCTACATAAAGATCGGGGATATTTTTTCAGTGCGGTTGTATCGAATAATCGAGTTTCAAGGCTCTATAACGATGACCGTTGCCATTCGACCCGTCTGCCCGTCTCGTCGATAGGAAAAGAAAGATTCAGCTTCTTGATAGGTACAGCGCTCACCACCGGTCACTTGCTGCGCACCGTGCGCCATCAATACCCAAGCCGCCAATCCTGGCAGGTCCGCCATGTATCGATCGCCGATGCCGGGGCTGAAGAATACGTCAATCGCATGCCCATAACGCGCCCGAAAGGCGCTCTTTACGTCCTGCCCAACCTCGAAGGCTTGCGGCCCTATTGCGGGGCCTAACCAAGCTACAAACCCCGGCATACCCTGTGGCATTGCTTGCAGCGCCGCCTCAATAACGCCGCCAGCAAGACCGCGCCAACCTGCATGCACCGCGGCAACCCATTGGCCATTAGTAGAAGCTAGTAGTATGGGAAGACAATCGGCGGTCATTACCGCACAGGCGATATTACGTTTATCCGTCCACACAGCATCAGCTGTGGCGGTGTCCGCACACTGATGAGCTGCGACCACGGATGTGCCGTGCACCTGATCAAGCCACTGTACTTTTACCTGCTCGGGCAAATACGCCGTAAGTAAACGCCGGTTAGACGCGACCGCGCTAAGGCTATCTCCAACGTGATAGCCCATATTCCAACGAGCGTACTGACCATTACTGAACCCCGGCCCTTCATTCAATCCACGACACGTTGTGAAGCCTCGCACATTTGGCACAGGCAGGTCTGCGCAAATAATAGGCACGCTAAGCGCCATAACTAAGCTCCATAGTTAAGCACACTGTCTCAACACACTGTCTCAGCGCCTCTATTGACCGCCATGGGGTGTATCTTCTTCGCGAAGAAGTGCCAGCAGCGCTATTAAATCATCGGGCAATTCACTTTCAAACTGCAGTCGCTCACCGGACTCGGGGTGGTCGAAAGCCAGCGTACGCGCATGAAGCGCTTGGCGCGGAAAAGTGCGCAAAGCGTTAATCAATAAATCACTGGCTCCTGCCGGAATTCGAGGACGGCCACCGTATAAAGGGTCACCAATAAGGGGATGGCGCTTATGAGCCATGTGCACGCGAATCTGATGCGTTCTACCCGTTTCCAAATTCACTGCTAAATAAGTGTGATGGCCAAAGCGTTCTCTTATACGGTAGTGCGTCACCGCACTTTTCCCATTACGGGTAACAGCCATTTTTGTGCGCGCATGAGGGTGGCGCCCGATGGGCTCGTCCACCTTGCCACCTCCCGAGAGCGTGCCCAAACAAATGGCCGCGTACTCGCGCTTCACCGATCGCTCAGCCAGTTGAGCAATCAACGATTGGTGTGCAAGCGATGAGCGTGCCACAAACATAATGCCCGACGTATCTTTGTCGAGGCGATGCACGATGCCACCGCGAGGGAGGCGATCGAGCTCTGGCGCATAGTTCAATAACGCATTGACCAAGGTACCTCGCGCATGACCGGCTGCCGGATGTACGACGATTCCCGCGGGTTTATTAATCACCAAAACATGGGAATCTTCGTAGACGATGTCTAACGGGATATCCTCCCCAGCCCATGACACTTCCGGTTCTTGCACCGCTTCTAAAGTAAGCACTTGGCTTACAGCCACCTTGTCTCGCGGCCGTATCACAGCGCCGTCCACTGTGATGGCACCCTCTTTTATCCATTGCTGTAGCTTGGAACGTGAAAAATCAGGAAACAACGACGCTGCGGCCTGATCTAAACGATTGCCATGAAGCGATACGGGTACCGTTGCAGTCAATTGAATGGCATTGTCGAGCTCTGAACTCACAGCTTATCTCTCTCATTATGTGAACCCAGTATTTTGAGCTCATAATAGGTACAAAATTCAGTTAGCCCAATGGGTGTCAGTCAGGTGGCTGTTGACGGTACACTAGGCACCTGTAAAGCCTAACACGATGGAAGAAACACCCTTGAAACAACTTGCATACATTTTACGACAGGCAGTGAAATTGCCCGCGGCAATGGCGCTGCTATTGCTGCTTTCCGGTTGCTCGTTCTTTGGCGATGACGACGAACTCGACGTCGGCGCAGAATCGGGCGAGCAGCAAATCTATTACGAGGCCCAGCGTTATCTTGATAACGGGAGCTTTGGCATGGGCATTCGAACACTGCAGCTGCTCGAAAGTCGCTATCCCTTCGGGCGCTATGCGGAACAAGCTCAGTTAGAACTGATTTATGCGCATTACGGAGCCTACGAATATGAAGCCGCCATTGAGGCCGCTAACCGCTTTATTCGTCTTCATCCGCAGCATCCCAATATTGACTATGCTTATTATATGAAAGGTCTTGCTGCCTTCGACATGGAGGGAGACTTTCTCTCATCGTTCATACCCACGGATGACACTAGGCGCGATATTGGCCACATCCAAGAAGCCTTTGCTGAGTTTGCGCAGCTGCTAGCAAGATTTCCCGACAGTGCCTATGCACCCGATGCGCGAGCGCGTATGGTCCACATGCGCAATATGATTGCGCGACATGAAATCCATGTAGCCAACTACTATTTTCGCCGCGGCGCATACATGGCGGCACTGAATCGCGGGCGTTGGGTCGTGGAGCATATGCAGCAAACCCCATCGGTTGCAGATGGACTGGCCATTATGGCCCAGGGCTACATTTTGTTAGGCATGAATGATCTTGCCTTAGACAGTATCTCGGTATTGCGAACGAACTATCCTGATCATCCATCCCTTAACGACGAGGGTGAATTCGAGAGTATTTATGATCTCAATGGGCTAAATCGTTCCTGGATTAATAAGCTATCGTTCGGGCTGTTCGATCCCCCCGAGCCTCCGCAGTTTGACTATCGACCCAAAAGCTAAGAGCTAGCGACCCAAGAGCTAAGACCGAGCGACCCAAAAGCTCACGCCCAATGCCGCGATTTCCGCGGCATTGTTGCTTTAAAACTTTATGTTAACGTGAACGCCAAGCCCATGTAATCGGATAACGGCGATCCCGACCAAAACCTCGCTGGGTAATCCGCACACCGACCGGCGCCTGCCGCCGCTTGTATTCATTCAAATCGATCAAACGAACCACCTTCGCGACATCGTCTTGATTGAAACCCTGCGCAACAATGTCGGCAGGACTTGCGTCACGCTCTACATACCACTCGATGATCGCATCAAGCACGTCATAAGGTGGCAGGCTGTCTTCGTCTTTCTGGTCAGGCGCTAATTCCGCTGAAGGAGGGCGAGTAATCACTCGCTCGGGAATACACTGGCTCACGGTATTGCGGTAGCGAGCTAAGGCAAATACCAACATTTTTGGACAGTCTTTCAGCGCATCAAAACCGCCGGCCATGTCACCGTAAAGCGTAGAATAACCCACCGCCAATTCACTCTTATTGCCCGTTGTGAGCACCAATAAGTTCTTCTTATTGGAGATCGACATTAGCAACACGCCACGACAACGTGCCTGGAGATTCTCTTCAGTAATATTGGCGGGCAATCCTGAAAACTCATCGGACAGTGATGCCATAAAGCCTTCATAGAGCGGCTCTATAGAAATCGATCGATACGCAATATTCAGTGCTCTCGCCTCTTCCTCTGCATCTTCGATCGACATAGACGCGGTATACCGGAAAGGCATCATTACCGCATGAACGCGCTCGGCGCCCAATGCGTCCACGGCTAGTGCGACCGTCACCGCTGAGTCAATGCCACCGCTCAAACCAAGCACCACACCCGGAAAACCATTTTTATTCACGTAGTCTCGTACGCCAACAACGAGCGCTTCCCAAATTGCGGCCAATTCATCGAGAGGCTCACTGTGAGGTCCATCGGTAATGACCACACCGGTGGATGAGTCTATATCCAGCCACCAAGCGCCGTCTTCGAATTCCGGTGCAACCGCGGCAAGCTCTCCATCGGCGTTAACAGCAAACGATCCGCCATCAAACACCAATTCATCTTGTCCGCCGACTTGATTGACATAAACGATGGGGAAGGCGTTAAACACCGCACGCTGGGACACTAAATCCCAGCGCTCGCGGCGCTTCCCTCGATGAAACGGTGAGGCGTTTAAATTGATCAATAACTCGGCGCCGGCGGCCTTCGCGCCAGCGGCAGGATCAGGATTCCAAATATCCTCACAAATGGTTAGCCCGACTGAAACTCCATCGATATCCAGCACACAGGGCTCGCTACCCGCAGTGAAGTAACGCTTCTCATCAAACACCTGGTAATTCGGCAAGAACTGCTTGAAGTACTCTGCAACCACTGCACCTTTGTGAATGACACCCGCGGCATTGTATAAGCCTTGCTCTGTTTTCTTGGGATAGCCGATGATCACCCACAAGTCCGCAGGCAATTCAGCGCACAAACGAGCGAGTATCGCGTCCGAGCGCTCGGCAACTGAGGGCCGTAGCAGTAAATCCTCGGGGGGGTACCCCGTGAGGGTCAGCTCAGGAAAAACAACAACAGCATCGGAGGCTTGCTCTGCCGCGTCACGGCATACCGTTAAGATCTGCTCAGCATTACCTTCCCAGTCTCCCACTAAGGTATTGATTTGGCCCATACACAGTTTCATTGAATTGCCCTGCTACTTAATCGCTCGCGCAGTTTAACGACCTTGGGAATGCCTGTAACCCACGTTGGGGATAAAATCACAGCACAAAGTGCTTGTTGCAGGCTTTTTATCGGCTGAAAAATCCATCCATCCATCATCCGCTGATATAGTCAAACTATGGATAACGAACTGACACCGCATACAGCCGAGTATCTTCTGGCAATCGATACTGCCAACAACAGTGTCGCCCCACGAAGTATTGCGCGACTATTTGCGATCTACAACGGCTACCGTGCGCTGGTTGCCTTCGGTGTGCTGGCATTAATCATCATCCCCAGTACTCAGCAACTGATCGAAGGATACAATCGGAGTGTTTTCGTTGCAGGCTGCTGCGTGCTGCTACTTAGTGCTGTCGCACTGACCGGCCGCTGGGGTAACCTTTTGCAGCAGTCTGACTCGGGCATTCTTGCCCTGATGCTTTTCGACATTACTGGCACTGCACTCATTTCTAGCGGCAGTGGCGGCTTCCTCAGCGCATTCTCTGCTCTTTACCTCATCACCGTAGCAGCCGCCGCGGTCATGCTCAAAACGCGCACTCTCGCCACCTTAGTTGCCGCCTTGGCAGTACTGGCCATACTGCTAGATAGCTTCTGGATAGTGAGTATAGGGCTCGCTGATATCAGCACGTTGCTCCCAGCAGGCATTCTAGGGAGTTTGTTATTCACAGTATCATTACTCGCTCAATTAATGACCTCTCGGCTTGCTCAAGCAGAGGCTCAGGTAGACGAGGCCGAATCACAAGTTGCAGGACTTCAAAAACTTAACGAGCGAATTATTGTCCACATGGACACCGGAATTCTTATCGCAAGCGAGGCAAATACACTCCGTCCGATCAATGCTGCAGCCCGACGGTTCTTGAACCTCAGTGATCACGATGAGCACCCTATCGGCATTATCAGCCCGGAGCTTGCGAACCAATATCAGGAATGGCTAGAAAGTGGCCGACATCGTACCGAACCGTTTCGTGTTGATGCCAACGGGCCCGCGCTGATCGCGAGCTTTTCTCAGCTCGATGAGGAGAATCACTCGCAAAGCTTGATCTTTGTGGAGGACTACGCGCCCGTTGCCCAGTTTGCACAGTCCATCAAACTCAACTCTTTGAGTCAATTAACCGCGAGTATCGCGCATGAGATTCGTAATCCCCTGACGGCCATTCGCCATGCGGCGCAACTCATGGCTGAGAGCCAAACTATTGCAGAGGCCGATCAAATTCTGTGCGACATATTAGTTAGCAACAGTGATCGAGTCAGCGCAATCATTGACAATGTCACGGAAGTTTCTCGCCGCGCAGCACCTAATCCTGAGCAGCTCGACTTGAACAAGTGGGTCGCAAACTACTTGGATGAGTATAAGCAACAGTTAACCTCTCCGACCGAGATAAGCTTAACGCCCAGTGAAGAGACGGCCCTTGTCGCGTTCGATCCAAGCCATTTAAAACGTATTTTAAGTAATCTACTCGACAATGCACTGCGGCACTCTAAACTGGACACTCAGCGGAACGCCGCCGCCGTACGCTTAGAGGTAGACGCGACCCAAGAGCAAGTCCACATGGATATCATCGACTACGGTCTCGGCGTATCAGAAAATCATATTGGACGTTTGTTTGAACCGTTTTTCACAACGTCGAAAGAGGGAAGCGGTCTAGGTTTGTATTTGTGCAAAGATTTGTGCGAGATCAACGGCGCAGGGCTTTTTTATAGACGGACACCTGAGAAAGAAAGCGCATTTCGTGTGAGCTTTAGGGAAGAGGCGTACTAATGAAAGGTAATACAGTGCTACTGGTCGATGATGAACCAGACATCCTACAGCTTTTAGAAATCACTTTAGCACGTATGAATTTAAATACGCGTCGCGCAGAAACACTGCAGGCTGCAAAAACGTCACTGGCTGAATTCACGCCAGATCTCTGCCTCACCGACATGAAACTGCCCGATGGCAATGGCTTATCGCTTATTCAACACATACAAGACCACTACCCAGAACTTCCGGTTGCTATGCTCACCGCCCACGGCAACGTCGAGACCGCAATTGACGCATTAAAACTGGGCGCTTTTGATTTCGTCACCAAACCACTCGCACTCGAAAAGCTCCGTGAACTCGTCGGTCACGCACTCGACATTCACAAAAACAATAATGCTTCCAGCGATCAAACGCTGATCGGTGACACGCCACCGATCAACCAATTACGCATTCAAATTAAGAAAGTGGCTCGTAGCCAAGCCCCGGTTCATATCAATGGCGAGTCGGGCGTGGGTAAAGAAGTGGTAGCACGACTGATTCATCAATTAGGGCCGCGTGCGTCGAGACCGTTTATAGCCGTCAACTGCGGTGCGATACCCCCCGACCTTGTAGAAAGTGAATTGTTTGGTCATCGTAAGGGCGCTTTTACTGGCGCAACTGCCGACAAGCAAGGCTTATTCCAAGCCGCGGCGGGTGGCACGTTATTTTTAGATGAGATTGCTGACCTTCCCCTCCCCACACAAGTTAAATTGCTGCGAGTTATTCAAGAAAAATCCGTGCGCCCTGTTGGTAGTGAGAAGGAAATAGCGACCGACGTAAGGCTATTAAGTGCAACCCATAAAAGCCTCGCCTTAGAAGCGCAAGAAGGTCGATTCAGAGATGACCTGTACTACCGAATCAACGTTATTGGACTACAGGTGCCGACACTCAGAGAGCGTAAGGCTGATATTCCCCTGCTGGCGCGTTACCTGCTCTCCAAACAACAGTCAGATAACAGCAATGTCTCGCTAGCTATTAGCGACGAAGCTATGGATGCTCTTATTCAGCACGACTACCCGGGTAACATCCGTGAGCTCGACAATATATTGGCACGTGCGCAGGCCCTGGCCGATGGAGATACCATTGAGGCCGGCGACTTATCGTTTGAAACCAGAGTCGAAAGCAATCTTCCGGACGCCGACGTAAATATCCGCGGTTCGAGCAATCCTAAAGAAATGACGCCGAGAGAGGGCAGCAATAGTGACGGCCCCGACCTTCTAACGGACGTTGATGGTGACATCGAAGGCTATATCGAACAGGTCGAAAAACGTATTTTAAATGCGGCATTACTCAAGCACCGATGGAATAAAACAGCGACGGCAAAAGCCTTGGGATTAAGCTTTAGAAGTTTGCGCTATCGACTCAAAAAATTAGGTATTGATGACTAGCTACCACTCACTGCTCACTGCTCATTATGAACGCTAGTTATCGCATTGCCCCCAATTTTTAAGCATACGCGGTCGACCCAAGCGATTAAGAACTACCGCCCAATTGTCCGCACCCCGCTGATCGTGACACACGGACAATGTTGCATTGTAGCTACCCATGCCAAAGCGGTCCCACTCGATTGACGCGCTCATTTCACTTGTGCCCCGTCGGTTAGTGATACGTGCATTTGGCGGCACGTCAAAAAACCGTACCAGTCTCCCTTCGGTACTGACCACAGCGAAGCCATCCCTGTAGTCGCCCTCACACTGCGCAGTTTCGTTCGACCAAGGGCACATCAAAAACTCTGCTGCCTCCAGTTGCGCCATACCTCGCGCCAACATCACAGCACTTAACAGTTTACGAGCGACATTT
>Ga0209652_1000683_pt1 | contig 28605 bp, 21 predicted proteins | sample SaaInl74LU_5_DNA_FD_184641 | JGI IMG/M metagenome (GOLD analysis project Ga0209652, IMG submission 184641) | Marine microbial communities from expanding oxygen minimum zones in the Saanich Inlet - ESP_74LU_5_DNA (SPAdes) (version 2) | ecosystem: Environmental > Aquatic > Marine > Intertidal zone... | reverse complement strand
CGTTTTGGCCGAAAGGAAGGTATAGGTTGATGAATCCGAAATACTGGGGTTGACACCACCAAATTCGCCAAAATACTGAAGGTCTTGAATATTGTTTGCAGGATCGAATGCCATAATGATATATTTTAATCTAAAATACACAAACGACTATAAAAAGTCAATCATAAAGACATAATTCAGTTTATATTTAGTCATAGTTAGTGTTATATAGATTTATTGACTACAATTTCACTAAAATCTCTAGTTTTGTAGAAAATCTTTCATCATGCTATTAGATAACAATGACCTTATTTTGCTTCAAGCACTTCAAACGGATTGTAAGCAAACCAATAAACAGTTGGCGCATCAGTTGAATCTATCTGTTACAGCGGTTTATGAACGCATCAAGAAGCTTGAAAGATCCGGTGTCATCAAGTATTATGTCGCTTTGCTGGATCGGGAAAAAATTAATTTAGGTTTTATGGTTTTTTGCCATGTTAAGCTGGTGCAACATGCGCGAGAATCCCTCACGGATTTTGAACAGGATGTATTGGCCTTCACTGAGGTGGCCGAGTGTTTTCATGTGAGTGGCTCGTACGATTATTTACTCAAGGTATTGGTCAAGGATATGGCGCATTTTAGAAACTTTTTATTAACCAAACTAACGACACTAAATTATATCGCCAGCACCGAAAGTTCCTTTGTTATTGAACAGATATTGAATACGACTAAATTGACCCCGGGACAGGGTTAGTTTAACCAGTTGTATCGGCTTTAAAATTTAGCTGAGGTCCATTGCGTTTTGTGTTGTAGTATCGTAACTTTGCAAGGTCATTTTAAAAACACAAATATGCGTAGTTATGATGTGGTTGTTATAGGATCAGGCCCCGGAGGTTATGTTGCCGCCATTAGATGTGCCCAATTGGGTATGAAGACGGCACTTATTGAGAAATACAGTACCCTTGGAGGCACCTGCCTTAATGTGGGCTGTATCCCCAGCAAGGCACTTCTGGATTCCTCTCATCATTTCGAAGATGCCCAGAAACACATGCAGGAACATGGGGTAACCATTACCGGCGAGATCAAATTGGATTTAGCGCAAATGATGGCCCGCAAACGGGGTGTAGTAGAACAAACCATTAAGGGGATTGACTACTTGATGGACAAAAATAAAATTGACGTGATTCAGGGTGTTGGGTCTTTTCAAGATGCCCATCATATTTTGGTGACTGGTTCCGATACGACAGAAACCTTAGAAGCCAAACACAGTATTATCGCTACAGGAAGTAAGCCGTCGAGCCTGCCTTTTATCACCATAGATAAAGAACGCATCATTACCTCAACGGAAGCCTTAGGCCTCAAAGAAGTACCCAAGCACCTTGTTGTGATTGGGGGCGGGGTCATTGGGCTTGAACTGGGACAGGTCTACAGAAGATTAGGCGCTGAGGTGTCTGTCGTGGAATATCTTGACCGCATCATCCCTACGATGGATGGAGCCCAAAGTAAAGAACTGACCAAAGTCCTTAAGAAGCAAGGCGTTAAGTTTTATTTGTCACACCAAGTCAATGCGGTTAACCGCACCAAAGAGGGTGTAACCGTAAAGGCCCTGGACAAAAAAGGGGCCGAAGTGACTTTCGAAGGGGATTACTGCTTGGTCAGTGTCGGAAGACGCCCTTTTACTGAAGGATTGGGGCTGGAAAATGCCGGAATTCAAGTCAGTGAGCGGGGACAGGTAATGGTCAATGATCATTTGCAGACCAATATCGGACACATTTATGCCATTGGCGATGTGGTCCGTGGAGCGATGTTAGCGCATAAAGCCGAAGAAGAAGGGGTTATGGCTGCGGAAGTTATTGCGGGCCAAAAACCACACATCAATTATAATTTAATTCCCGGAGTGGTCTATACTTGGCCTGAGGTGGCCTCTGTAGGTCAAACCGAGGAGCAACTCAAAGCGTCCGGTGTCGCTTATAAAAGCGGTCAATTTCCAATGCGTGCTTTAGGACGTAGCCGCGCTAGTGGAGACTTAGATGGTTTTGTCAAAATTTTGAGTCATGCGGAAACGGACGAGATTTTAGGAGTCCATATGGTTGGCGCACGTGTTGCTGATTTGATCGCTGAAGCGGTCACAGCAATGGAGTTTAGAGCCAGTGCCGAAGATTTGGCCCGTATGAGTCATGCACACCCGACCTATGCCGAAGCCATTAAGGAAGCCGCTCTGGCGGCAACAGAAAACAGACCTTTGCACTTATAATTAATGCGGCTTTTTATCCTTTATCTATTTAGACCTTTGGGTTGACCATGAGAAGGACAGCGACACATCATATCCAAAACACTGAAGCGGTCAAGCAGCACTTGATCCACTGGGGGGCACAGCACCAAACCTGTTTGTATTTGGATGGGCATAAATCAGCCAACAAGCAAGCGCTTTCCACAATTGGTGACACCCCATATGAGGCTTTGATTGCTGTTGGCGTCCAACAAGAAATCATTCTAGAGGGCAAAACGGCTTTTGATGATCTTGATACCTTTCAGCAAACCCATAAAGATTGGTTGTTTGGTCACTTGGGCTATGACCTCAAAAATGCCGATGAAGATTTGCACAGCCAAAATCCAGATGGATTAGGATTCGAAGATGGTTACTTTTTTGTGCCTCAAAAAGTGATGATTGTTTATAGCGATCGTCTTGAAGCCCATTATACGCCTGAGTGCTATGGGCAATGGCCCACAGATTTGTCTGCAATACTACAAATGGCATTGCCTGATAAGGCGATAGCTGATCCCATTGAGCTGTATCCAAGAATATCTAAACCAGCCTATATTGAGGCCATAGAAAATATTCAGCAACATATTGCTGCCGGAGACATTTACGAAACCAATTTTTGTCAAGAGTTCTTTTGTGACGAAATCACTCTTGATCCGCTGGCTACATTTTTAGAACTCAATCAATTCTCCAAAGCGCCATTTTCCGCTTATTACCGACACGGCCATAAATATGCGCTTTGTGCATCACCCGAGCGTTACTTGCTAAAACAGGGTAATGAGCTCTTGTCAGAGCCCATCAAGGGTACTGCAAAACGCTTAGTGGATCCCATAGCCGATGGCCAACAACGTGAGCGATTTGTCAACGATCCCAAGGAACGCCGCGAGAACATTATGATCACGGACCTGGTGCGCAACGATTTGTCAAAAGTTGCGGCAAAGGGAAGTGTGTCTGTGGCAGCGCTGTGCGCATGCCGATCGTATGCCCATGTGCATCAATTGGTCTCAAGTGTTTGTTGTCAGATTGACAAAACGGTTACCCCGGCGCAAGCCCTTAGAGCGACCTTTCCTATGGGCAGTATGACCGGTGTGCCTAAAATCCGTGCCTGCACCCTTATGGAACAATTTGAAAGCCATAAAAGAGGTCTTTACAGCGGAGCAATTGGGTATATGACCCCTGATGGCGATTTTGATTTCAATGTGGTGATCAGGACCTTGTTATATGCCGCGGACAGGCGATACCTTAGCCTCAGTGTGGGTGGGGCCATTACCAGCGCGTCGGATCCCCAAATGGAATATGAGGAATGTTTGCTCAAGGGCGCCTCCTTAAGGCAGGTATTGGGCCGTTAAGGGCCTTAAGGCTTGATGGTTCTGATGGTTAAGGGGTTCAGGTAAAAAAGTCTATTTTTGTGATGAGATAATGGCACAATGCACAACGATTTTAAAGAACATATCGCAAAAACCTTTGACTTTGACCCAGAGTCACCGCTGCTCTTAGCCTGCAGCGGGGGTTGTGACAGTGTGGTTCTAGGCCACTTGTTGCATCAGTCTGGTTTTCGATTTGTCGTGGTTCATATGAATTTTCAGTTGCGGGGCCAAGATAGTGACCAAGACGCACTTTTTGTGGCGTCTTTGGCTCAGCAGTGGTCGGCTCCTTATTATGTTAAGCGGGTCGATGTGCCGAAGTATATAGAAGATCATGGGTGTTCGGTACAAATGGCTGCTCGGGAATTGCGTTATACCTATTTTGAGGCCATCAGGGTCGAATTGAATCTTCAGGCGATCGTCGTGGCGCATCACGCCGATGATGATCACGAGACATTTTTACTTAATTTGAGTAGGGGCACAGGTCTTTCTGGACTCAGTGGTATGGCCAATCAAAATGGTTTTATCTGTCGTCCTTTATTGCCTTTTTCACGAGAAACTATCGAAGGCTGGGCGCAAGATCATGATATCGTTTGGCGTCAAGACCGATCGAACGATTCGGACTACTATGAGCGAAATTTTATAAGACATCATGTGGCCAATGGTTTAAAGCAAATGAAACGTCCCTGGCTCAAAGCCTTCAGGACCACCACACAGAACCTACAGCAGGCAGAGACCTTATTGCGCGATTACTTAAATCTAGTCACTGGTGATGTCCTCACTAAAAGCGATCAAGGCGCGGTGATTGACCTAGAGCGACTTAACGAACATCCTCATGCCAAAAGCCTTTTGACCGCGGTTTTAAAGCCTTACGGATTCACGGCATGGAAAGACATCCCGGACTTGATTGAAGCAGAAAGCGGCAAGTACATTGACACACCGACGCATCGCATTCAAAAGGACCGCAAGACGCTTATTATGATACCCCACAAGGTTCAAGAGTCAACTAAAGAATCCATTTTGATTCAAAAGGGACAAAATAGTGTTGATGGCCCTGTTACCCTGCGCATTAATTTGGTGTCTCAATGGGAAAAGCCGTTATCAAATGAAATCTATGTGGATGCGTCGTTAGTATCGTTTCCCTTGTGTTTGCGTCCTTGGAAAAGTGATGACATATTTCACCCTTTTGGCCTTGAAGGAAAAAAACAATTAGGCAAGTATTTTAAAGACGAAAAGTTATCTTTAGCGAGCAAAAATAAAATCTGGGTATTAGAAAGTAATGGTGCCATTATATGGGTTGTGGGTTATCGGCTTGATGACCGATTTAAAATAACCGGTCAAACCACTGATATCATGCATTTTGCAACCTTATGACCCATAATTAATTGACAACTACAACCGATCAATGAAAGCATTTAAATTAGTTTGCCTATTCACTTTACTGGGAATTTTTAACGCCCAGGCACAAGAGTTTTTAGATCCCGTAACCTGGCAGGTCAGCGTTGAGCCCGTCAAAAACGACCAATATACCATTGTGATGGAGGCCACCATAGACAGTGGATGGCATTTATACAGTCAGACTCAGTTTGGTGACCAATACGAGGGCCCTATTCGGACAGAATTCTTGTACAATGATTCCGATAGTACCTTTCGTCTTTCAGGAACTACTTTAGAACCGGCAGTAGCCGCTGTTTTTGATCCAGTTTTTGAGCTGGATGTGATTTATTTTGAAGATCATGTTCGTTTTGAGCAGACCATACAAGTCATTAATCCCGAAGGATTGCAAATCACCGCTGAGGTCTATTATTCGGTCTGTGATGCAGAAAAATGCTTACCGCCCGATACTAAGTCGTTTTCATTAGACTTAACCTCAGGCCAGGCTTTGGTGGTGCAAGAAGACCTCACTGAGTATGACTTGATACAGTCCCAAGCCTTATCACTCGCGCTCCAAGGACGCGACCTTTTCGAAGCCGATGAGCAAGAAGAGACGGGGTTGTTGCGTTTGTTTTTTCTCGGATTTATTGGGGGATTACTGGCTTTATTAACCCCATGTGTGTTTCCGATGATTCCCCTTACAGTTTCTTTCTTTACCAAAGGGGCCCAAAACAAAGCCAAAGGGACCATCAACGCACTGCTCTATGGAGCCTTCATCTTTTTGATCTATTTTTTACTGAGTTTGCCGTTCCACTTGTTGGACTCGGTCAATCCAGAGATTCTCAATAACATTTCGACCAATGTCACCCTGAATGTGATCTTTTTCGTCATTTTTATTGCGTTTGCCATTTCGTTTTTTGGTTATTTTGAACTGACCTTACCCCAATCATGGAGTGCCAAGATGGATGATAAAGCCAACAAAATAGGCGGCTATATCGGCATCTTCTTTATGGCCCTGACCTTGGCTATTGTCTCGTTTTCGTGTACCGGTCCGATCTTAGGCACCTTATTGGGAGGATCCCTCACCAGTGATGGTGGCGCGATGCAACTGACCATAGGCATGAGTGGATTCGGCCTGGCTTTGGCCCTTCCGTTTGCATTATTTGCCCTGTTCCCTAACTGGCTCAATTCACTACCTAAGAGTGGTGGTTGGCTCAATACCGTTAAGGTGGTACTTGGGTTTGTCGAAGTCGCCTTGGCCTTTAAATTCCTTTCCAACGCCGATTTGGTCGAGCATTGGGGGCTGCTCAAGCGCGAAATATTCATTGCTATATGGATGGTTTGTGCCCTGGGTATTGCCTTGTATCTTTTTGGGGTGATTCGTTTTCCACACGATGGGCCTAAGGGGCAAAAAATTCCAAAAGGGAATTGGCTTGTCGGACTTGTGAGTGTTGCATTATTTGTTTATTTGACCCCAGGATTGACCAATACACCTGCGGCTAATCTTAAATTATTGAGCGGCTTTCCGCCACCATTATTTTATAGCCTTTATGATAAAGGGACGAGTGCTCCCCTGGGCCTTGAGGCCTACAAAGACTTTGACCAGGGCATGGCCGCCGCTCGTTTGGCAGGCAAACCAGTCATGGTAGATTTTACTGGCTGGGCCTGTGTAAATTGCCGTAAGATGGAGGAACAAGTATGGAGCGAGCCCGAGGTATTCTCTTTGCTTTCCGAAGATTATATTCTGATTTCGCTTTATGTGGATGATCGCAAACCCCTCGATGCTGCGGCACAGTTCAATTATGCCAAACCCAATGGGACAGTAAAGGCAATCAAGACCGTTGGCGATAAATGGGCGACTTTTCAAACCATCAATTTTCAAAATAATTCACAGCCTTACTATGTCTTGTTAGATACAGAGCTGAACCTTCTAGAAAAACCAGTGGGTTACACACCGGATGCAGAAGCTTACGCCCAATGGCTTAACAATGGCCTAATGCGCTATCAAGCGTTACATCCATAATCCAACTCCATGGGACAGATCAAGGGATTTATTTTTGACCTCGATGGCGTCATCGTCGATACGGCAAAATATCATTTCGAAGCCTGGCAACGTATCGCGCGATCTTTGGGTGCAGACTTTGATCATAAGGACAATGAGCAGCTCAAAGGCGTGAGTCGGGTACGGAGTTTGGAATTGATTTTGGGTTGGCATGATCTGACCATACCACCCGAGGAATTTGAGCAGCTGTTGTTGCAGAAGAATGAAGATTACTTGAATCTTATTGCGGACATGAATCCTGGGGAGCAATTACCTGATGTTGCTCGGGTCTTAACTTTCCTAACACAAGAGGGGCAAAAGCTCGCCGTGGGTTCTGCCAGCAAAAATGCACGACCGATCCTCAAAAAGATCGATCTTTTGGACTGCTTCCATGCCGTTGTCGATGGTACCAATGTCACCAAGGCCAAACCAGACCCAGAAGTATTTTTACAAGCAGCCTTGCAGATCAATATCGCAGCAGAGCACTGCATCGTCTTCGAAGACTCCCTAGCGGGCATTCAGGCAGCCAAAGCGGCTGGGATGTTGGCCATTGGCATCGGTCAGCCAGAAGTGTTGAACGGGGCCGACCATGTGTTTGCTGATTTTACCGCAATAGACCATAATTTTTTACACCAAATCATGAGCGCTTAATGAACTCAGCTTATATCATACCAGATCCTTGGCACATCATCGAAGATGGTTTTGCTGCAGAACGTGTCATGTCCTCAGAAAGTTTATTTAGTCTGGGCAATGGCGCTATGGGCCAGCGCGCTAATTTTGAAGAGCATTATAGTGGCCCCACTTTTCAGGGGAGCTATGTGGCAGGGGTCTACTATCCAGACAAAACCAAAGTGGGCTGGTGGAAAAATGGTTATCCGGAGTATTTCGCTAAAGTCATTAATGCACCAAATTGGATTGGTATTGACTTGGTAGTCAATGATCAAACAGTCGATTTGGCGACCGCAAAAGTCTTGTCGTTTCGACGTGATCTCCACATGAAAACTGGGGTTTACAACCGATCCTGCAATATGGTATTGGCCGATGGGCTAGAGCTCAAGATCAGCGCGACGCGCTTGCTTATGTTGGATCCAGATCAATTGGGCGCGATACGTTATGAGGTGACGCCCATAAATCGCGCGGCACAGATTCAAATCCGCCCGTATATTGATGCCGGCATCAAAAATCAAGACAGTAATTGGGATGACCCTTTTTGGGAGACTTTAGGTATTCAAGCCAATGGGAGCAGGGCATTTATTCGCTCTAAGACCCTTAAGACAGGTTTTGAGGTGTGCACCTATATGCAGGCGCAACTGTGGCTCGATAACCAAGAACAGAGCCTTCAAGAAGCCGATCAGAGCAGCGCCCATAAAATAGGGTTCAGCCACAATTGTACTGTCGGACAAGGCCAAATCTTACGTTTGGAAAAACTTGGGGGCTATACCGTAGGGCTGTATCAGCCTGCGGATGAACTGATGCCCAAAGCGCAAGAACTCATGGATTGGGCCAGCGCTCTTGGGTTTGAGGGATTGTTGCAGCATCAAGAAAATGCATGGGCAAAGATTTGGGAACGTGCAGACATCGGCATCGAAGGGGATGTGTCGGCGCAACAGGCCATCCGTTTCAACATTTTTCAGCTCAATCAAACTTATTTGGGTAAAGACCCACGCCTTAATATTGGTCCCAAAGGTTTTACCGGTGAAAAATACGGTGGGAGCACTTATTGGGATACCGAAGCCTATTGCCTGCCATTTTACATGGCCACCAAAAATCAGGCAGTCGCCAGGAACTTATTGACTTATCGTTACAGGCATTTGGATCGCGCCATTGAAAATGCTGCAAAGTTGGGTTTCCATAGTGGTGCCGCCTTGTATCCTATGGTAACCATGAATGGAGAAGAATGCCATAACGAGTGGGAGATCACCTTCGAAGAAATTCACCGCAATGGGGCCATAGCCTTTGCTATTTATAATTACGAGCGTTACACCGGCGACCAAACTTATATGCCCGAAATGGGTCTAGAGGTACTCATTGGAATCGCTCGTTTTTGGGCGCAACGTGCGACCTATGCCAAGTCCAAAGAGCAATACGTTATTTTAGGGGTTACCGGGCCTAATGAGTACGAAAACAATGTCAACAATAATTTTTATACCAATTACAGCGCTCGGTGGTGCTTGACTTACGCCAAAGAAATGGTGCAGCGCACCGCTGTGCAAACACCAAGAGAACACAAGCGCATTGTTGAAAAGACCCAATTAAGTGCAGAAGAAATCCAGAAATGGAGCGCGGTGGCTCAAGGCATGTATCTGCCTTATGACCAAGATCTCGGGTTATACCTGCAGCAAGATGGTTTTCTGGACAAAGAATTAATTCCTGTAAGCGCGTTGGATCCTGCCCAGCGACCGATCAACCAAAATTGGTCGTGGGACCGCATTCTGCGCTCAGTTTATATCAAACAGGCCGATGTTTTACAAGGGTTTTATTTCTTTGAAGATCAATTTACACAAGAGGAGTTGGCCAAGCATTTTGCGTATTACGAACCATTCACGGTACATGAATCCTCGCTTTCGTCTTGCGTGCATAGTATTCAGGCTGCCCGCTTAGGCTTGATGGACCAGGCTTATGATTTTTACCTCCGCACGGCGCGCCTGGACCTAGACGATTATAACAAAGAAGTGCACGAGGGTTGTCACATCACTAGCATGGCCGGTACCTGGATGAGTATTGTCGAAGGATTTGGTGGCATGCGGGTTGTTGGCGATCAATTGCAGTTCAATCCAAAAATCCCAAGTCAGTGGACGCGTTACCGCTTTAAAATTAATTTCAGAGGCTCTGTCTTGTCGGTTGTGGTGCAACAAAGCGGTACAAGAGTTACCCTAGAAGAAGGACCCGACTGCACCATTATGGTAGACCAGGAGCTTGTTCCCGTTTCGGCCTAAAAACAAAACAAATCATGACTTACTTCAAATATTTATGGCTCTTGATTTTTGCGGCAGCCTGCCAACAAAAGCCAACCACCGACATAGCGACGGACCAAACCTCATATTTCAATTGGGAGGGGGCAACGGTTTATTTCATGCTGACCGATCGGTTCAACAATGGCAACTCAGACAATGATGTCTCATTTGATCGGACCCAAGAGACTGGGGTTTTACGTGGTTTTGAGGGCGGGGATATCGCAGGGGTGACCCAAAAAATAAACGAAGGTTATTTTGATGATCTTGGGGTACATGCCATTTGGTTAACGCCTCTAGTGGAGCAAATACATGAGGGCACAGACGAAGGCACTGGATTCACCTATGGCTATCATGGATACTGGGCCAAAGATTGGACGGCCTTAGACCCTAACTTTGGCACCGAACAAGAACTCGAGGCCATGGTCACAGCAGCGCACGCAAGGGGCATTAGGATTTTGTTTGATGCGGTGATCAATCACCACGGCCCAGAAACGCCTTTGGATGGTATATGGCCAGAGGACTGGGTGCGCCGCGGTCCTACCTGTACATTTGATTCTTATGCCGGCACCACGGCTTGTAACTTGGTCGAAAACCTGCCCGATGTGCTGACCGAAAGCAACCAATCCGTAGACCTGCCACCACAATTGGTGGAGAAATGGAAAGCCGAAGGCCGTTATGCGCAAGAGCTGGAAGAGCTCGATGCATTTTTTGCGCGGACGGGTCATCCCAGAGCACCACGGTTTTACATCATGAAATGGTTGTCGGACTTTGTCACCGATTATGGTATTGACGGCTTTAGAGTTGATACAGCCAAACATACCGAGGCTTCGGTGTGGCAAGAATTTAAGGCGGTCTGTGCTGGAGCATTCGAACAGTGGAAGGCCGCGCACCCTGAATCGCGTCTGGACGAAACCCCTTTTTATATGGTGGGAGAGGTGTATTCTTATGACCTTCATCACCTCAAGGAGCACGATTTTGGTGACAAAAAGGAGACTTTTTTTGACAACAGTTTTGATGCACTGATTAATTTCCACCTCAAAACGACCGCAGAACAACCTCTGGACTCGGTTTATCAGGATTATGCTACACTGCTCAATGGCCCGATGGAGGGTTATAGCACGCTCAATTTCATGACCTCACATGATGATGGTTCGCCTTACGATGCGCCCCGAACCAACCCTTACGAAACAGCAACGCGTTTATTGATGGCCCCAGGTGCGGCCCAGATATATTATGGTGACGAAAGTGCCCGCTCATTGATGATTGATGGAACTCAAGGCGATGCCACACTGCGTTCATTCATGAATTGGGACGACTTAGCAAATGATCCTGAGACTAAATTAATTCAGGCACATTGGCAAAAATTGGGACAATTCAGAGCCCGCCATTTTGCTATTGGCGCAGGATTACATAAGGCTTGGGCCGAAATTCCTTACACGTTTTCGCGCGATTTGACCGATGGTACCTATCAGGACGCGGTGGTGGTCTCTATTGCGACCAACGATGCAGACCAAGATCAGGATTTGGAAGTCTTTGTAGGGACGACCTTTGCGCCAGGAACTGTGCTTTTTGAGTTTTATACCCGGCAAGAGGTCGTGGTAAGCCCGACCAGCACCGTGATGATTTCTAAGCCCGGTAGAGTGGTGCTGCTTGAGGGGTTATAGGACCGCCTAAAATGAATGTTTTAGGAAAAGAAATACAGATTTGTTAAGAAAACGGCCCTTTTGTAAAGAATTACTTTGTAAATGAGAAATCGAAAACGTTATCGATTGTTTTCCTGTTTGTTATGTAAAATTTAAAATCTAATTTTGGAAGTCATGGATGAAAAAATCAAAAAAATTGCTGTTTTAACTTCTGGGGGTGATGCCCCTGGTATGAATGCAGCCATTCGTGCCGTTGTGCGCTCCTGTGCTTATCATGAATTGCGCTGTGTCGGTGTTTTCCGCGGATTGCAAGGCCTTATCGAAGGCGATTTTAAGGATATGGGTCCACGCTCTGTGAAAAACATCATTAACCGTGGCGGTACCCTGCTCAAATCTGCCCGGTCCAAAGATTTTCATACGCCAGAGGGCCGTCAAAAGGCCCATGCTCATTTGATTCATGCAGGTATCGATGCCTTAGTGGTTATTGGTGGCGACGGTACCTTTACCGGAGCCAAAGTTTTTATGGAAGAATACAATTTTCCAATTGTCGGAATTCCGGGCACTATTGACAATGACATCAATGGCACAGATTATACAGTGGGATATGATACGGCGTTGAACACCGTAGTTGAAGCCATTGACAAAATTAGAGACACCGCCAACTCACACAACCGATTGTTTTTGATCGAAGTAATGGGCCGCGATGCAGGAGACATTGCGCTCAATGCCGGTATCGGTGCAGGCGCAGAAGAAATTCTTATACCAGAGCAAGACTTAGGCAGTGAACGACTCATTACCTCATTAAAGCGAAGTAAGAAATCTGGAAAATCCAGCAGTATCGTTGTGGTGGCCGAGGGTGATCAGAGTGGTAAAAACATATTTGAATTAGCCGATTATGTCCGCGAAAACTTGGACGACTACGAAGTGAAAGTAACGGTCTTGGGGCACATCCAAAGAGGTGGTTCTCCGAGTTGTTTTGACCGCGTGTTGGCCAGTCGTTTAGGGGTCGGTGCTGTAGACGCCCTGAAAGCAGGACTAAAAGGCATCATGATCGGTATTGCCAATAACAAAATAGTACATGTGCCTTTTGACATTGCGATCAAAGGGGAGGCTAAAATAGATTTAGATTTAATACGCGTGGCAGACATAACCTCTGTCTAAACCTTAAAAAAAATTATGACAAAAATTGGAATTAATGGCTTTGGCCGAATTGGAAGAATTGCGTTTAGAATAGCTGCAGCACAAGATCACGTATCAGTGGTGGGCATCAACGATCTTTTGGATGTAGATCACTTGGCCTACTTACTAAAATATGACTCGGTACATGGAAACTTCGACGGAACAGTAGAAGTTGTCGGGGGGCACTTGGTGGTCAATGGCAAAACCATTCGAATTACCGCAGAGCGCAATCCAGAAGACCTTAAGTGGGGCGATATCGGCGCTGAAATCATTATGGATTGTACCGGTATCTTCACCAGTATTGAAGGGGCCAGCCGACACATTCAAGCGGGCGCACGTAAAGTAGTGGTTTCTGCACCGTCTGCAGATGCCCCAATGTTTGTCATGGGCGTGAATCACAAAGACGTCAAAGCGACCGACTTAGTGGTTTCTAATGCCTCCTGTACGACCAACTGTTTGGCACCACTGGCCAAAGTGATTGATGATGAATTTGGCTTGGTCGAAGGATTGATGACCACAGTACATGCAGCAACGGCAACACAATTTACAGTAGATGGACCTTCTCGCAAGGATTTCCGTGGGGGACGCAGTTCATTGATTAACATTATTCCTGCCTCTACAGGTGCTGCAAAAGCAGTGACCAAAGTAATTCCGTCGTTGGCAGGTAAACTAACGGGCATGGCTTTTCGTGTGCCTACAGCAGATGTTTCTGTGGTAGACTTAACCGTGCGCACAGAAAAATCAGTCAGTTATCAAGCCATCAAAGACGCCTTCAAAAAGGCTTCTGAAGGGGCTTATAAAGGAGTGATCAGCTATACCGAAGATATGGTGGTGTCTCAGGATTATGTGGGTAACCCGCATACTTGTAACTTCGATGCTGAAGCAGGGATAGCTTTAAACGACAATTTTTTTAAACTCATCGCTTGGTACGATAACGAATATGGTTATTCGGCCAAGTTAGTTGAATTAGCGGCGCATATCGCCAAGATATAAGACATGACCTTAATTGCTGACGGAGGATCGACCAAATGTGATTGGATCCTATTAGACCACAAGGGAGAAGTTCTGGTACGCACCCGTACCCGAGGGCTCAATCCTGCCGTAATTCCTTTTGATGAGCTTATCGCCAGAATAAATGAGAATCCAGAATTGACCGGTATTTTCGATACGGTGGAACATTTGGATTTTTACGGTGCTGGAGCCGGAACCAAAACACCCAATGAGATTCTGACAAAGGTGTTAAAGGGATTGTTTGTCAATGCACAGGTAACCGTCAACGAAGATCTATTGGCTGCAGTCTATGCCGCAACCAACGAGCCGGGGATCGTTTGTATTCTTGGTACCGGATCAAATAGCTGTTATTTTGATGGCGAAAAAATCCATAATATAGTACCCTCTTTGGGGTACATATTAATGGACGAGGCCAGTGGTAATTATTTCGGCAAGCGTCTGATCCGCGATTATTATTATCAAAAGATGCCAGAGCCTATTATGCGGTCCTTTGAAAAGCGTTTCAATTTGGATGCTGATGAGATCAAACTCAATTTGTATCAACGCGCCAATCCGAATACCTATTTGGCCTCTTTTGCTGAATTTATTTTTACGGCCCAAGAAGTCAATGGCTATTTTTATCAATTAATTTCGGATGGCATGAAGCGTTTTATCGAGTATCGCGTATTGTGTTATAAGGAAGCGCAGAATGTCCCGATTCATTTTATCGGCTCAATTGCTCATTTTTCTGAGGAAATGATCCGTAATGCCATGATGCCATATCAGCTAACCCTGGGTAAAATCATACGCCGACCAATTGATGGTCTTGTTGACTATTACAGAGCGCATCGACTCAATCAAAACACCTCATCATGAGTTTACCTAAGATAAATCCCACACATACAGCAGCTTGGAGTACTTTGAGCCAGCAATACCAACAACAAAAAGATCTCGCTTTGCAGGATCTTTTTTTGCAAGAGCCTGGTCGGATCCAGGAGTTTAGTGCACAAGCGGGGGCATTCTATTTGGATTACAGCAAGAACCTTGTTTCGGCCCAAACCAAAAAAGCGTTATTGGCCTTGGCTGAAGAGGTTCTATTAAAAGAGGCTATTCAGGCGCAGTTTGGTGGCGCTATTATAAACGAAACAGAACAACGGGCTGTCGGGCATACCACACTCAGAAATTTTGCCGCTATGCCTGAAGAGGTCGCCCAAACTTTGGAGCGCATCAAGGCCTTTACGGACCAGGTCATTTCGGGACAGTGGAAAGGCTACAGTGGAAAGGCGATCACCCATGTGGTCAATGTCGGTATCGGCGGAAGTGATCTTGGGCCAGATATGGTCTGTGAGGCACTTGGTTATTACCACAATCACTTAAGCTTGCGTTTTGTGAGTAATGTCGATGGAGATCATGTGATGCACCAGCTCAAGGATTTGCCTAGAGACCAAACGCTTTTTGTGATCGTTTCTAAAACTTTTACAACTCAAGAAACCCTTACCAATGCCCAAACCATAAGAGAATGGTTTTTGCAAGAAGCGCCAGAGGCGGCTATTGGTCAGCATTTTGCAGCCGTATCTACCAATGGAGATGCAGTTCGTGATTTTGGCATTGACCCGGCTGTGGTATTCCCCATGTGGGATTGGGTAGGTGGCCGTTTTTCATTGTGGAGTGCTGTTGGACTTTCAATTGCCTTGGCAGTAGGTTATGATCACTTTGAAGACCTTCTCCAAGGCGCTCATGAGATGGACGAGCACTTTGCAAGTACGCCATTCGAGCATAATTTACCTGTGCTTATGGCGCTGATCTCGGTCTGGTACAATAATTTTTATGGCGCGCAGACCGAATGCGTGGTGCCTTACAGCCAATATCTTAATAAGTTTGTGGCATACCTCCAGCAGGGGATTATGGAAAGCAATGGCAAGTCTGTAGACCGCAACGGGGATCCAGTCACATACCAAACGGGTACAGTGGTCTGGGGCAGCACCGGAACGAATGCACAGCATGCATTTTTTCAACTCATTCACCAGGGGACTAAGTTGATTCCTGCCGATTTTATCGCCTTCAAAACGTCTTTGTACGGACAACAGGACCATCAAAACAAATTAATGGCCAATTGTATTGCCCAAACCGAGGCGCTCATGCAAGGGACGCAAGGGCAAACCATGGACAGTCCTTACCGCGTGTTTACGGGCAATAAGCCGACCAACACATTGCTCATCGATAAGTTGACCCCGCGCAGCCTTGGGGGCTTGATTGCTTTGTACGAGCATAAGTTATTTGTACAGGGTGTTGTGTGGAATATATTCAGCTATGATCAGTGGGGTGTAGAGTTAGGTAAAAACTTAGCAGTAAATGTATTAAAGTTAATTGAGTCAAGTGATACTTCAAGTATTAATAACCCATCTACAGCGGCTTTGTTGACCCATATTAAGTCCTAAATTCACACATCATACAGTGCTTCATGACACCGGATCATTTATAAATGATCCGGTGTTTTTATGTGTAGGACCCATAGTCCTTAGGATCATCTAGTGGGGCCATTTACCTTTGGGACGTCCCCTTTTTTGAATGCTGTTATGCTGATAAAAATTTATGGGAGTGCCGTTCAGGGTATAGAAGCCACTAAGGTGGTGATCGAGGTGCATTGTGCCCTTGGCGTGGGATATCATCTTGTTGGTATGGCCAATCATGCCATACGTGAGAGTAGTTACCGGATCGCTGCGGCTTTAGCGCACTACGGATACCGTATTCCAGGCAAGCGATTGACCATCAATATGGCCCCTGCAGACCTGCCTAAGGAAGGAGCTGCCTATGACCTGCCATTGGCTATAGGTGTGTTGGTCGCGAGTCAGCAGATCAAACCAATACCGTTTTTGGAAGACCATATCATTATGGGTGAATTATCCCTCGATGGCTCATTACGCCCCATAAATGGTGTCCTTTCCATGGCATTACAAGCCAAAAAGCAAGGTTGCAAGGGTCTTGTGGTCCCGTTTGATAATAGGGCAGAAGCCGCTGTTGTATCTGGTCTTGATGTCTATGGGGTTAGCCATTTAGGGAACATCATCAATCATCTCAAGGGGGAAACGCTCCTAAAGCCGACCCAAGTAGATCGAAAAAGGGAATTGGGCGCGATCGGCCAAGATGGGGCGCTTGATTTTGAACAGGTCAAGGGACAGCCCATGGCCAAAAGGGGGTTCGAAATTGCTGCTGCTGGTGGTCATAACCTTTTGCTTATCGGTACACCAGGATCGGGTAAGAGTATGCTTGCCAAACGATTGCCGACCATTCTGCCGCCAATAAGTTTCGAAGAAGCCTTAGAAACCACAAAAATACATAGCGTCATGGGACTGTCTTATCCAAGCGGCCTGATTGCGCATCGGCCGTTCCGCAGTCCGCATCATGGCATCACAGAAAGAGCCTTGATTGGCGGGGGTGTATACCCCATGCCTGGCGAGCTGTCCTTGGCGCACAATGGGGTTTTGTTTTTGGATGAATTACCCGAATTCCATCGGCGGGCCTTGGAAAGTTTACGCCAACCTTTGGAAGAGGGCATGATCACCATAGCAAGGGCCAAGGCGACGGTGCGCTATCCTGCAGACTTTATGTTGGTGGCCAGCATGAATCCAAGCGCAAAGGGCTATGGTGCTCTAGGAACAGAGCTGCAACAGCCTCTGCCGCAAGACATGCAACGCTATCTCAAAAAGATATCTGGGCCTTTGCTAGACCGCATGGACCTGCAAATTGAAATGCAGCCGGTCACTGTGGATGATCTCAATCGAAAAGGGATTGAAGACTCAAGCAGAGACATCAGAAAACGCGTTTTGAAGGCTAGAGCTTTGCAAACGCATCGCTTTAGGGCTCTAGAGCAGGTCTACCGCAACGCTCAAATTCCCGAAGGCAGACTAGAAGATTATTGTCCTTTGTCACCAAAGGTGACCGGGCTTATGGCACGAGCCATGTCGGGTTTGGGCTTGTCGGTTCGGGGATATGACCGCATCATCAAAGTGGCCCGTACCATTGCTGATTTGACAGCGTGCGAGGCCATAGAGACCGATCATGTCGCTGAAGCGATCCAGTTCAGAAGTCTAGACCGCATTATGCGCTAAAGCGATGACTTGCTCTCTAATGGGGTCTGCTGTGTCGTTACCGGTTGCCACAGTCGCGGTCTCTTTTATTTTACCAGGCCTGCTAAGGCACTCCAGAGGTTCTCGTCAGGGGCAGGAGCTGTTATGCTCAAACTTTCTTTGGTTATTGGGTGGGCGATCATCAACTTTCGGGCATGCAGATGGATACTCCCATCCGGGTTGGAGCGATCGAAACCATATTTAAGATCGCCTTTAATGGGGCAACCTATAGCCGTAAGCTGTGCTCTTATTTGATGGTGTCGCCCAGTCTCCAAATCTATTTCTAATAAGGTGTACCGGTCCGACTGCGCCAAGGTGCTGTAGTGCAAAATGGCCTTTTTGCTCTCTGGAACTTCTTTGGTGTATGCAAAGGACTTGTTTTGCTTGGGTCGGCGCGCCAAATAGTGTGTGAGGGTGCCTTGAGGGACTTCTGGTGGGCTTTTGACTACGGCCCAATAAGTCTTCTGGGTGGCCCGATCGGCAAATTGCTGATTGAGTCGGCTCAGAGATTTGGACGTACGGGCAAATACAACCACGCCACTAGTAGGCCGGTCCAGACGGTGCACCACGCCCAAGAATACTGCTCCGGGTTTCTCGTACTTCTTGCCGATATAATCTTTGACGATCTCGGCCAACGGCTTGTCCTTGGTTTTGTCGCCTTGAATTAAATCTCCAGGGCGTTTGTTGACCACGATCAGGTGATTGTCTTCGAACAGGACGATAAGGTTATCCTCAGTGGTGTGGAGCTTTGTCGGCATTAAATGGGTTTAATATTGTTCGGATTCATTCGGGAAGTCCGACGACTTGACATCATCGATGTATTGGGAGAAGGCACCGCTCATGTCGGTAAACAAATCGAGGTAGCGCCGTAAAAAGCGTGGACTAAATTCGTGAGTCATGCCCAGCATGTCGTGCGTGACTAAGACCTGACCATCAACATCACCACCGGCACCAATCCCAATGACGGGAATACTGATGCTTTGGGCTACTTCTTTAGCCAATTGGGCGGGGACCTTTTCGAGGACTAAGGCAAAACATCCCATTTTTTCTATAAATAAAGCGTCTTCTTTGAGTTTTTGGGCTTCTTCTTCCTCCTTGGCCCGCACACTGTAGGTCCCAAACTTATATATAGACTGCGGGGTAAGACCCAGGTGTCCCATTACGGGAATCCCCGCATTCAAAATTTTCTTGATCGAATCTTTGATTTCCTGCCCGCCTTCCATTTTGACGGCATGAGCACCGCTTTCTTTCATGATGCGAATGGCAGAACGCAGGGCTTCTTTGGCGTCACTTTGGTAACTCCCGAAGGGTAAATCCACCACAACAAGGCTGCGCTCAATAGCTCTGACCACCGAAGAGGCATGATAAATCATTTGATCTAAGGTAATAGGCAAAGTGGTTTCGTGACCCGCCATAACATTAGAGGCCGAATCACCAACCAAAATAATATCGATGCCTGCACGGTCCACAATTTTGGCCATGGTAAAATCGTATGCGGTGAGCATAGCGATTTTTTCGCCCTGCTGCTTCATGTCCACCAAGGTTTTCACGGTAATGCGTTTATAGTCTTTTTTTGCTGTTGACATACACGTTTTATTAAAGGGTAAAAGTAGTGATTTAAACCGTAATGGCCGATTTAGCAATCGCTCATGTTGACTTGAATAGCCAAACCACCTTGACTGGTCTCCTTGTATTTGGTGGTCATGTCTTGGGCGGTAGCCCACATGGTAGCAATGACTTTGTCGAAAGGCACCTTGGCATTTTTTGGATCACCATCTAGAGCCATTTCGCAAGCATTAATGGCTTTAATGGCGCCCATGGCATTGCGTTCGATACAGGGTATTTGGACCAAACCACCAATGGGGTCACAAGTGAGTCCCAAGTGATGTTCCATGGCAATTTCAGCGGCCATCAAGACCTGCTCTGGACTACCGCCCATGAGTTCTGTAAGTGCCCCGGCCGCCATGGCAGAAGACACACCGATTTCGGCTTGGCAGCCGCCAAGAGCCGCACTGATGGTCGAACCCTTTTTGAATAAGCTCCCGATTTCACTAGCCACGAGCATGAACTTTTGCACATCCTCTAGGTTGGCGTCATGGTTCTCAATGACCATATAATACATCATCACTGCAGGAATTACGCCAGCACTACCGTTGGTTGGTGCTGTGACCACACGGCCCAATGAAGCATTGACCTCGTTGACAGATAAGGCGAAACAGGTGACCCATTTGAGGATCTGTCTGAATTTGACTTTGGTTTGCCGTATGGCTTGGATCCAACTCACCGCGTCATGATATGATTTGTCGCCAATGAGGTTTTTGTGGGTTTCAAAAGCACGACGGGTCACATTGAGTCCTCCAGGAAGAATCCCCGAGGTATGGCAACCGACATACATCGAATCGAGCATGACCGCCCAAATAGCATTGATGCCATCTTTAATTTCTTGTTCGCTGCGCAACGAGCGTTCGTTGGCCATTACCACACCACTAATAGGTAAGCCGGTTTCTTGGCAATAGGCCAGTAATTCGGTGCCTGCGGTGATGGGATAAGGAAAATGGCTTAGGTCTTCTATTTTGCGCTTGCCTCTTTTGCGCTCTGAGGTCACGACAAAGCCGCCGCCAATAGAGTAGTAGGTTTGAGTTATTGTACTGCCATCTGTTATTGTGGCGGTAAAACACATGCCGTTTGGATGAAATGTCAAAAATTTGCGATGGAATATGATGGCCGTTTTGGGGTCAAAAGCCAAAGGGTGGACACCGTTGAGTAGCAGTGATTTTTGCTGGCTGATGGCATCAATTTCGGCTTGTATTTGTTCCACAGGAAAAGTTACCGGATCCGTACCCAGAAGGCCCATCATGATGGCGGTATCGGTGGCATGGCCGCGTCCTGTTAGAGATAAGGAGCCGTAGAGTTCGACGTCAATATTTATGGTTTGGTTGATGGCTTTTTTGGCAGTCAGGAGTTTGATGAATTGCAAACCAGCCCGCCAAGGGCCTAATGTATGTGAGCTCGAAGGGCCAACGCCAATTTTGAGCATGTCAAAAACACTAATACTTTCTATAGGCTTCATAGGACAAATATAATGCGCCAAGGCATTGATTGGTGCTTTGGTGGATAAAATAATTTGGGTCTTGCTATTGACGGCGGTTCGCCAGCAATGGGGGCGGTTCGCCACTAAACGGATTGTAGCGCCCAATAGTTTTTGCGTCCATAGAAACGGCACGGATTACAGCGCGATCACCGTAGCGCTCACGCATCAGGTCCATGGCCTGATAGAGTTTGATGGTTTTTTCGGCATCGTCAAACAAATCGATTTGGTGTCCGCCCGAGACCAGATCGCTGAGTCGAATACCAATAAGCCGCACCAGCATCCTGCGCTGGTAGAGCTTTTCGTAGAGCTGAGTGACTATAGGGATGATGTTGTGGTCGGCAGCACTGTAAGTAATTTTTTGTTGCTGGGTATAGGTCTGGAAATCTGAATAACGAATTTTGATGGCCACGCAGCCCGTCAGTTTATGGCCCCGCCGCAATTGAAAAGCAAGGTTTTCTGCCATGGCAACCATGATGCCTTTGAGTTTGTTGTGATCGGTAGTGTCTTGGTTGAAGGTGCGTTCGGTAGAAATCGATTGCCGCTCGGTATAGGGCAACACAGGACTGCGGTCGATACCATTGGCTTTTTGCCAAATGTGTTGCCCGTTTTTGCCAAAGACCTTCACCAAAAATTCTACCGGCATTTCTTGGAGTGTTTTGATCTGTTTGATGCCTAAATCGCAGAGTTGCTTGTAAGTCACTTTGCCCACCATTGGTATTTTGGCTACCGATAGCGGCGCCAAAAAAGGTTTTTCTTGTCCCTGTATGATCGAAAGCGCGTTGTTGGGCTTGGCTTGTCCGGTGGCAATTTTGGAGACCGTCTTATTGGCCGAAAGGCCAAAAGAAATAGGCAATCCTGTTTCTTTAATGATTTTTTGCCGCAACTCACCAGCCAATTTTTGACTCCCAAAAAAGCGATCCATCCCGGTCAAGTCGATATAAAATTCATCAATGGAGCTTTTTTCAAATACAGGCACCGTTTGTTGGATGATTTCGGTGACCATCCGAGAGAATTTGCTGTAGGTAGCCGAGTTGCCACGCACCACAATGGCTTCGGGACAGAGCTGTTTGGCAAGGCGCATGGGCATGGCCGAATGTACCCCAAACAGACGGGCTTCGTAGCTACAAGCTGCCACGACACCACGGTCGGAAGTGCCGCCAACCAAGACAGGTTTTTCTTTGAGCCTGTCGTCCAAAAGGCGTTCGCAGGAGACAAAAAAGGTATCGAGATCCATATGAAGGATGTTGCGTAGCGCGGGGTCAGACATTGCGGTAGTGTTTGCTTTGAAGTCGCGCGCTCACTTGTCCTTGGGCATAGCGCGGATCTTCGATGATGGGTTGGATTTCTAGGGTTTTAACCTCTATGGTGATGCAGTCAAATTCGGCAACGACTTTGCCGCTAATGGCGTAAATTCCTCTGCCCCGAAAGGGGTATTTTTGAGCGATAGGCGGAAAGTGCACCGTGTCGACAAAGGCACCCTCTTGGTCCAAAAAAGTCCCAAAGTACATCAGAGTGCCTTTGTTGGTTTGGGTGTATTTGGTGGTGACCAAGTAGCCGTAAATTTCTACCTGGCAGCCCTTAAAACGCATCAGGTCTGCAGCGGTGGTTGTATTGTGCAACGGTGTGCGCAGCAGGTCAAAAGGATCACAGAGGGCAAATCCCAGGAGTTCTATTTGGTCAAAAGCATCCTCTAAAGGGCTATTGCCCAGTGGGGGCAAGCTATAATTTAGGGGCTTGGTTCGAAAAATTCGCTGCTGCAGGGAAGGTTTTGGATTTTTTTTGAGTTTGCTATGGGCCTCCCACAAAAGTGTTCGCTTGGGTTTTAGGGTACTGCGAAAGGCATCTATTTTGATCAGCAGTAACAAGGATTCAATAGCGATAGGGATACGCTCTATAAAATCGTCTAGATCTTCGAATGTGCCATGGACTTGCCGCTGGGTCACAATCTGCTCAATGAGGCTTTGTTCTAAGGCATAGAGTAGGCCCAGTCCCAGATAAATCGTGGTGCCTATAATCCGTGTTTGCTGCTCACTGGTGTTGATGCATGGCGCTACAATGGTGGCTCCGTGCATCCGTGCTTCGTGCAGGTAAAATTCGGGCTGGTAAAACCCACCACCATTATTGACAGTAGCCACCATGTATTCGAGAGGGAAATAGGCTTTAAGAAAGAGGCTTTGGTAGCTTTCTACAGCATAAGAGGCCGAGTGGCCTTTGGCAAATGCATACCCAGCAAAGCTTTCGATTTGTCGCCAGACCTCTTGGGTGAGCTCTGGGGGTTTTCTGGATTGGCTACAGCGCTCAAAAAACAAATTTTTGACCTTGGCAAATTCCTCTTTGGAGCGGAACTTGCCCGACATGCCCCGCCGCAACATATCGGCTTCTCCCAAACTTAGCCCGCCAAAATAATGGGCCACCTTAATGACGTCTTCTTGATAAACCATTACCCCAAAGGTTTCGGGCATCAGCGCCATCATGGTGGGGTGGGCCTGTGCGCGCCGTTGGGGATCGCGATAGCGCAAAATGTATTCGCGCATCATGCCCGATTGTGCTACGCCAGGGCGTATGATTGAGCTGGCGGCAACAAGCCCCAAATAATGGTCTACTTGGAGCTTACGCAGCAGCATCCTCATGGCAGGAGACTCCACATAAAAACAGCCGATGGCTTTGGCGTTGCGCAGCAGGTCTTTTATTTTGGGATCGGATTTAAAACCCTTGAGGTCGTGGATGTCAATAGGCGGATGGTTGGGATGGTTTTTTTTGATCAAAGCCATGGTCTCTTTGATTTTGCCCAGTCCCCGCTGGCTCAAAATATCAAACTTATACAGGCCAATGTCTTCGGCCACCACCATATCAAAGTGGGTTGTAGGATAGCCCTTAGGGGGCAAAAAGGTCGCAGTATAACTATGGATGGGTTCTTGGGCAATGATGATGCCTCCGGCATGAATCCCCAGATAATTGGGAAATCCCAAAATACGTTTGCTGTAACGCACGACATATTGTGCCATATGGTCAAGGTCTTGGTATTGGTAGCGGCCTTTGGCCAGGCGGTCTATTTCTGTCTTGGGCAGACCAAAGACCTTGCCCAATTCGCGGATGGCGGCTTTGTGCTTGAAGGTGTTGTATACGGCGATCAGCGCGGTATGTTTGAAGCGTTTGAAAATGAACTTGGTCACGTCGTCGCGGTCGGTCCACGAAAAATCCAAATCAAAATCGGGTGGGTTGGTGCGGTATAGATTGATGAAGCGTTCAAAATACAAATCCAGTTCTATGGGGTCTACGTCGGTGATGCGCAACAGGTAGGCCACTAGGCTATTGGCACCACTGCCACGGCCCACATAAAAATAGCCTTTGCTTTGGGCATAGCGCACAATCTTCCAATTGATCAAAAAGTAAGCGACAAAGCCCTTTTGAATGATCAGGTCGAGTTCTTTGTCTAGGCGCTCGAGTACCTTGGACTCTGTGGGGCTAGGGTAGCGATTGCCCAAACCGCGCTGGGCAAGTTTTTTGAGCAAGCGTTGGTCCAGGGCCGTATTTCCGGTATAGCTGTTTTGGTTTTTTGGTTTTTGAGGGTCCAGGCACAGGGTAAATACACAATGGTCCAAGAGACTCCGGGCGCGTTCCAATAATTCAGGAGCACGGTTGTAAGTATGCTCAAGGGCTTGGGCGGAGCACAACAGGTCTTGAGGGTCACCTTCTGCGCTTTTGGGCAACTTACTCAAAAGGCTGTTGTTTTGGACGGCTCTGAGGAGTCGATGGGTGTTGAAATCTTGGCCGTGGCGAAAACTCATGGTCTGTAGGGCCACAAAGTGTTTGGGCAGTGTTTTTGGGTATTGGTAAAGCAATTGACCGAGGTCTCGGGGTTTCACGCCAATAAATTCATTGGGGCGTAAGGCAAAACCCCCTGAGCGGGCAAAAGGGTAAATGACCAGCACCTCTGAGAATTCGGGGGCACGCTCGGGAAATGCTTTGTGCTGTTGCTGATGCTCGGATAGGTAACGGTTGATTTGGGTCAGGCCACTAGGGGATTGGGCCAAGGCAATAAACTGCTGTTGGGCGCCATTTCTAAAATCCACACCAACACTGATTCGGCTACCGAACTCAGAAGCCATTTTGAGGGCCTCTAGGGTTGCCGAAGTATTGTTGATATCGGTCAAAGCCCATTGCTTGATGCCTCTCTGGGTCAATTCTTCCAAGAGGGATCGGGGAGAGAGCACTCCGTAGCGAAGGCTATAATAAGTGTGTGTGTTCAGTTGCATTATTGGAATATATCCAAAATTATGGAATATTTCCAACAAATAAATTCATGTGGGCTGAATTTTTTGAACAATTTTGAGGATCACGAATTAAGGATCAGCAACAGCCTGGTTGCCTGCTGTATCCCTGCGCAAAATGATCTCATTGCGCTCTTGCGCCTTATGCCTTAGCGGAACTATTGTATCTCTCCACTTAGCAATGCTTTATCACAACACAAGTACGCTATAATCTTGCGCCTGACCGGTAACCAGTATTTTGACCCCTAACGACAAATAAGGATCTCGTTAATATGTTTACTTTTGCGGTTCAACAATATTCGCCCATGAGCACAATTCCTTTAGTCATCATCATTCTCAATGCCTTAGTTTCTTTCAAAGGATTCAACGACCGGGCCTTTTTTGATCAATATAAATTTCAGATTGGTCCCTTGCAAGCAGGGGAACGCATTCGCTTGCTCAGTTCGGCATTTTTGCACGCCGATGTATCGCATTTGCTGTTCAATATGCTGACCTTGTATTTCTTTGCTGATGTGGTGCTCTATGGTGTTGGCCCTATATATTTTGTACTCATTTATATCGCGAGCCTCTTTGGGGGCAATTGGTATGCGCTACAGCGCCACCGCAACGAGCCCTATTATAGTGCTGTAGGGGCCAGTGGTGCCGTTATGGGCGTATTGTATGCCGCCATCATGCTCCAGCCGCACATGGGGCTTTATATGTTTTTCATTCCGATTGCCATACCGGCTTGGCTCTTTGGGATCATGTATTTGCTTTATTCGATTTATGGGATGAAGCGCCAATTGGGCTCCATTGGTCATGACGCCCATATTGGGGGAGCGGTCGTGGGGTATGCCCTTATTTTGTTGGCCCGACCAGAACTTTTAGCTACTGACTTATGGCTGGTGGTCCTGATGGCCCTGCCGATTGTAGCCCTTTATTTTTTGGAAAAAAAGGGAAAAGTATAAGCATGAATTTACGGATAGATCAGTACTGCGCTGCCCTGAATACAATCCACGCCGATGGGGGTCGCCGGAGCAGAACAGTCCGAAGCAATGCCAAAATCTTCATTGTATTGGGCCTCGCTCAGGCGGTAAGCTTCTAAATCTTCAAGAAATTGTGCTGTTTGGTCATTGACAGGATAAGCCAAAAATCCTTGTGGCCCGCCGCATGCCTTACTGCCATATGGGGCAAAGGACCATTGCGCAGCGTCCTGGCAAGTAATGGCTGATGCCTGCTCCAGCAAGCCGCTGAGCACCGCTGCCAAATACCGCGCCTGTTCTTCTTGGGGATCGTTTTCTTGTGGGCAGGCCGATAAAACAAGGCCAAGGGTCAAAACAAACAAGTTGCGCCACAGCGGCTGAGGGTAAACGATCTTCATCTGTCTTGATCTAAAGATTTTAGGGTCTGGGCATGAGTTGCTCTAGTCTGGCTTCTAAAGCCGCTCCACGTAAATTTTTGTCGATGATACGCCCCTGGGCATCAATCAAAAAGGTCTGAGGAATACTGCGCACCCCATACTCACGGGCAATAGGTTCTTGCCAAAACTGCAGATTTGAGACATGGAACCAGTCCATTTGGTCGTCGGCGATGGCTTTGACCCATCGATCTTCTTGGCCTTCGCGATCTAGAGATACACTAATAATGTTGAGTCCGCGCTCGTGATATTTGCTATAGGCACGCACCACGTTAGGGTTTTCTACCCGGCAGGGACGGCACCACGAGGCCCAAAAATCAATCAGGGTGTACTGGCCCATCGCTTGATCGAGCGAAAGCATTGTACCTTCTGGTGTCGGGGCTTCAAATTTGGCTGCGATAGCGCCAATTTCATTTTTGCCCACCGCAGAAAGCTGTTCCTGAATGCTCTTGGCGATTGGATGGTTTTTGAACTTAGGACTCAAAACGGCCAAATAATCCGATACCTGAGTGGGATTAAGCCCTTCTTCGTTATAAATTTCGTTGAGGAGCATGAGCCCTAAAAGGCTGTTGAGGTGTGCATCCATGAATGTCACCAGGTATTGTGCTTCTCGAGCACCAATGGCATTGAGGTCATTACCGAGCTCTCGAGCCAGTAAATCGTCTTGTTGGGCGTTGGCTGTTTTGATGGCTTGTGTGAGTGCTGTCTTCTCGGCCTGAAAACTGGCAGATTGGTTCAGGTAATCGTAATAAGCCGTATTGATTTTGCCTCCTTTGAGCTGGGTGACCGCAGGATCTTCGCGATCTACGGTAATGGTCAGGTCTTGGTTTTCGATGAAAAAAACCACATTACGCCCTTGGTCGTCTAGTTTGATATAGCTCAGTGAAGACTCTTCGCTGTAGGGGTATTGGCCAGAAAATGTTCCGTTTTGCACCACGAGTGTATCCAGGGCTATGGGTTGGTTGTCTTGGTCGAGTTGGTACAAATAAAACCTTGTATGGTCGGCATAACCCAGAGCGTTGCCCCTTATTTGGTAACTACCGGTTTGATTACATTGAACGGCCGAAGCGATAAAAAGGGTCAGGAGGATCAGTTTGGCGAGTGCGCGTGACATAAGTACTGTGTTATGATTTGTTACAAAAATACATTTTAATCCGAAATTTTTGAATTAAAAAACGCCTTAAAATGCGCTAGACCATTGTAGCTATTAGCGTTGATAATTTGTAAGCCACCACTAGAGTGGGGTGCTTAATTTACTGCGTTATAAAGTGTATTAATGCTTGAGCATTTGCCCTGAAATGGCTATTTTTACGCACTGTATGGAAAACCTGATTCAGAACGGACTGATCGCTTTACAAGCGGCACTTCAAGGTGGCGCGGCCATTATGGAGGTTTACGCCACTGACTTTTCGGTAGAGACCAAAGAAGACCATTCTCCACTGACTCAGGCCGATCAAAAGGCCAATGAGGTGATCCAAGCACTTCTTTTGCCTACGGGTATTCCCATCATTAGTGAAGAAACCAAAACTTTAGATTACAGCACGCGCCAAAAATGGGACCGCTGTTGGATGGTTGATCCTTTGGATGGGACCAAAGAATTTGTCAAACGTAACGGTGAGTTTACCGTAAACATCGCCTTGATCCAAGACGGAGCGCCAATCTTTGGTGTTGTTTATGCCCCGGTCTTAGGGGATGTCTATTTTACTAAAAGTGAAGGTGCTTTTAAATATACTATTGACCCCAATGTGCCCGTTACGGCAGAACATATTTGGGATCATGCCCAGCAAATGACAAAGGCTCCTTGGGAACAACCCATCAAAGTGGTCGGCAGTCGCTCACATATGAATGCGGATACTGAAGCATACCTCGTCCAGCTCAGCGAAAAACATGAGACCGAAGTAGTTTCTAAGGGCAGTTCTTTGAAGTTTTGTCT
>Ga0209652_1000682_pt1 | contig 28625 bp, 20 predicted proteins | sample SaaInl74LU_5_DNA_FD_184641 | JGI IMG/M metagenome (GOLD analysis project Ga0209652, IMG submission 184641) | Marine microbial communities from expanding oxygen minimum zones in the Saanich Inlet - ESP_74LU_5_DNA (SPAdes) (version 2) | ecosystem: Environmental > Aquatic > Marine > Intertidal zone... | reverse complement strand
CATTCATCAGTGTTTTAGCCACCTCTTCGTGCACTTTCGCATTCACAGCAACTTCAATCAACACATTCAAAAGCCGTGACACTATTGTTCTCCTCAGTACACCCGACCCCAACAATCCATGCTGGCAAGATAACTATGACTCAGATGATGACTGCTTGAGTACAACCTATTCTGCTGCGTTTGTTGCAGAAGAATGGATCAAGTCCTTGCCCTGCGGAAAAGATGCTGATTGTCTACCTGAAGAGTTGACTCACCCCGGAACGATGGGTGATGCAGGAGTCGAGAAAGTGAATGTAATGGAGTATTTGAATATCCACAAGGCTCCCACTCTTACGGCAAAGAAGGAGAAGACCGATAAGGCTCCCTAAAGTGTTGTAGCAACATTTGCTAGGAAGAAAAGATTTTATTAGCGAGAGGAAACCAGTATCCATGATTGTAGCGAATGAAGATGTGGCGACAAGATTAATCAATTGTAAATTAGATACAACTTAGAATATGAGCACGCAACAGCGTCTATGTTTCATCATAACTTGTGTTTTTCATTTAAACTTGAACTCAAACATGTACTTTTAGATACATACTTACTGTACACAAATGACAAGACACAAGACTGAAAACCAACGGATAAGGATCCCCTCAGCAACACTAACAACTCAACATAAAACATCAGCATGATGAAGCTAAGGAAATATCTCAGCAGAACAATGCGATGGAGCTCTAAGCAAGGTCGCAATCACAGTAACGAGAACAGGCGAGACAGTGTCAAGGTAAGAAGGTAATGACTTGAACTCGCACGCCACGTACACTTCTTTCTTCTCTCAACTCATCTATTCTTCTCCTTTCAATTCGATACAGACTCAACTGCACCTAAACTTGCCAGATGTCCACGTGTGCAATAGTTTATCCTGCAATGCTTGCAGCAGTGCACACTCAATTAACTTCATCAGAGTTGCTACCACCAATACATCCGAGTCAAGCACGCCATGACTGCGGAGTAGGAAAAAGAATCTAACATAAAGAAAATTTCAAGAATCATCAACACCAATCTCATCATCATAAGTACAATACACAATCACTATTTATTTGACCTTTATATTGAACGAGCAACTAGCCATCGTTCTACCATCCGCCAAAAAGTCACAACTAACAACAGCTCCATTCAATCCCAAACACGCCAACGCCCCTCTTATTAAACCACACGGAAACGCCAGTATACGGATAGCTCCAACCCTAGCACTCTCTTCATCAGGGGGCAAACGCCGCAACCACTTTAATTCCAGATCCTTTAGCACAAACACTCCTCTGTGATTGGTTTGTAACTTGTCAATTTGTTTTCGAAAGACTTCTGTCCAGAATTCTTTGCAGAGGAATTTGACCGCCTCTAGTTGTGTCTTTGCATCCATTGTTGTGTTGTGTCCACCACCACCCATGATGATTGGATTATTCCCACCAGCAATGTTGGCTCCATCGGTTGGCGTACCAACTGTATTATCCGCTTCGGGGGAGGGTGAGCCGGGACCCAACAATGGTCGATGTTGAGCCAGACGTTCACAGAGACGGTAACCGACATCGTAACCCATTCGTTCTATCCGTGCTGCGGACCGTTCGGCGGCCATGACGGCTGCTGCTTCTTTTGATTTTCCTTCGGCATTATTGTTAGTATCATCATTATCAGAGGTGGCGGCGGCCTGCTGTTGCTGTTCCCCAGTGGTGGTGGTCGTTGACTTGGCAGCAACAGCAGCAGCTAAACGCCGTGCTTCCTCTGCAATACGCTTTTCATCTCGTTCGACCCATTGAAGAATCTCGGCTAGGAGGAATTCATATGCCGACTCGGAAACGTGGGTATTATCCGATGTTGTGGAAGTGGGGGCTCCGCCTACGCCTACGCCTGTGGATGGTGCCGATGCAGCTCGAGGAAGACGGGGAGGACCGGCGGTGTTGCTGGATGAGGGGATTACTGGGCTGCTGATCGGTGGAGGGGGAGCTGTCGATGCCATTTTGGTTGCTTGTTATTGTCCGTTGCCAGTGTTTTTTGCACCATGGTCATTGAAGCTTTCGAGCCCTTCATGAAAACGATTGAGATGAACCTTTAGTCGCAAGGATTTTCGTTGCACTATCTATGTCGAGTTTGCGTGTGGCTGACATTGCTCTACCTATCTCGGCACCAATAATCTCAACGACAGGCAAGATGATGTTGTCGGTTGCCCGCTCTAGCAGTATCGCTTCTTCTGCAAGGAACAGGAGTTTGTACACAAAATGTTGCAGGGGACTATCGTCGGCTGTAGGAAATCACACATCAAATAATGAAAGTGATGAAATGCCAACCAACATTTCTCCCATCCATACATCTCTGGCCCTCAGTGTTCACTTTAGACATCCAGATTTGGGAATGAAGGATTACGAAATTCTCAGTCGGGCCACTGCATTCTTGTTGAATGTCGATCCACCCAATCCTGAGGGAGAATCACCAAACCAATCAGCTGTATCTGCATCTACACACAACTCTCGAGGACTTGTACAAAAATCAGCATTTCCTCACCTGAAAGAAAACAGAGACTTGCGCAAAGAACTGCTGCGCAAGCAACATTACAGCTATGATCCTGCATCTGGCCCTCCTCGACTACCCCATCAACTCAATTGGCTGGAGTTTTGCCCAACTAACTTTCGACCAAAGGTGCATGTTGTCGCGAGTAGTCATGTCATTAGTCCTTGGTTATGGCCAAAATATTACGGACAAGATTGGCTACAAATTGTAACTCAGGAACATGTACGATATTCATTGGAGGTCTGGAGCAGTAATGAAGGACTCAACAGCAGCGTCAATGTCGACCACGACGGCAAGTTAAAAGGAGAATACAAACCAGTTGCGAAATTTGCATTGAATCCGTATCCAATACATCATCCGACTGAAATGGATTTGGCAGTGATTCATTTGAAGCAAGAAGAGGAAGCTCTGAAACAAATGATGAAGCTTGGCATTCAACCACTCAATTTACCTACGGCACATGACTTTGAAAATGATGATAGTCCTGTGTTTGAAGCGGGTGAAAAGGTTCTCTTTCAAGGGTTTGAGGTGTATGAGACCAATATGACTGATCAAGAGACTGTGTCTGGAATGGATAACTCAAAGAAAGAAGAAGACGACGAGAGGGTATTCCATCCTTATTCTTCACTTGGGAATTTGACCTTTGCCTCTCCGGATCGCTTTCTTTCCCAAACCAAAGGTGGACCTCTTCCCGAAGGGCTATGTGGAGGACCTGTGATTCAAATTCCTACTTCTGGAAAGAATGGAAAGCAAAATCCCATGAATATTAGAGGAGTGGTGGAAGGAATAGTCCCAACTAATCATGACAACCCTCAAATAGCAGGTCACGCCTCTTTCATTCCTTCTTACAGGATACGTGAATTTGTGGATTTTGCTGAAAAAATCATGCTCGAGCAAATAATTGACAGTGACTTATTCAAACGTTGCGTAGACATGAAGGAACGCAAGAATAACACGCGTGGAACTGTTTATGGCGATGATGGAAATATACTCGATAGTGAAGATGATGATGACGAACCAGCAGATCCAAAACTATTGGCAGGAATCGAAGGTACGGGCAACAGCTACAATACTCCACAACTTGACAGAGAGTTCCAAGATATTGTAAGTAGCCTTCATGAAAAGCATTCACCCGAGGAAGTAGATGCCATTCTGGCCACGGTGGAAAGAGAGAGGAAGGAAGTTGCTGAGATATTAGAGAAGGAAGGAGGCGATGTTGATGATGTGATAGAAAGAGTAAGGAGAAAGACGTACGAAGAAAAGGAGAAACTGATGAAAGAGATAATGGATGAAATGACGGGGCAGAGCAAGAAGTCATGAAAGGACTAAAGATCAGATATGTATTTAAGTAAATCTAAACATCCAAGTCTCCTATCTTCAAATTTTCGGCCTGTTGACTAATGAAATTTCGCCTAGGAGCCACTGAGTCTCCCATCAAAATATCCAGCATCTGGTCGGCAGCCGCACAATCATTAACTGAAACTTTGAGCAATGATCTTGTATCGGGATCCATAGTAGTCTCCCAGAGCTGTTTAGGCATCATCTCTCCTAATCCCTTGAACCTTTGTATCAGTACATTCGAGCCAAGATCATCATTTGTTAATGGTTGGTCACCTTCAATATTTAGCACCTCTCTCAAGTAGGCATCTTTTTCTTCCTCTGAAAATGTGTACTTCTCAACTCGTGATCTTCCAGAACCAGTGACAACCTTGTAGAGTGGTGGTTGCGCAATGTACACGTAGCCCTTCTCAACCAACTCTCTTTGGTATCGGAAGAAAAAAGTTAGTAGCAATACACGAATATGGGCGCCATCAACATCTGCATCCGTCATGATGATAATCTTTCCGTATCGAAGCGCTGTCTCTTCTAATTCGTCCCCCTTTATTCCCAAGCCACATGCTGAAATCAAGCCTTGCAGCTCTCCATTCTGATAAATTCTTGCCGGTGCAGCGCGTTCAATGTTCAATATCTTTCCTTTCAAAGGCAGGATAGCCTGGGTTCTTCGATCTCTTCCTTGCTTTGCACTGCCAGCTGCAGAGTCTCCCTCGACAATAAACAATTCAGTCTCAGAAAATTCGTTAGAGGAGCAATCGGATAGTTTCCCAGGCAAAACAGTAGACCCTAATAAGGTCTTCTTACGAACTACTTCTCTCGCAGCCTTGGCGGCTGCAGCTGCTGCCTGTGCTTGGCTTGCATTCTCATATATTTTGTTCAAAATATCAGGATGGAAGTCAAACAGTTTTGTCAATTCTCCTCCTAGTGCTGCTTCAACGGCTGGGCGTACTTCAGGGTTACCAAGACGCCCTTTCGTTTGTCCTTCGAATTCTGGCTCGGAGACACTCACACTAATGATCGCCGTTAGTCCTTCTCTTACGAAGTCACCGCCCAAGTTCCCATCACCGTCTTTGAGCTTACCAGCACGACGAGCGCATTGGTTAAGTGTACGAGTTAGACACGATTTTAGCCCCTCAACGTGTGAGCCACCGTCCTTTGTACGGATATTGTTGACAAACGATAGAATTTGCTCACTGTAGGTATTGGCAGAGTATCGAAGAGCTGCATCAATTGCAATGGGCGTCTGTGGAGCATCTGGAGAGGAAGGGGTTATTTCAGCATGGAATAGAAGCGTGGTTCCATCAGACGAGAGTGTCAATCCAAAATCGTCATCATCTTCGTCTCCCTTGATTTTTACTGCTTTGCGCTTTGTTTTGGCCCCTGCAGATCCTTCTCCGAACAACGGGGTTTTACCCTTACACAACAGATCTGCGTATTCTGCCAATCCACCCGCATGATGGAATATTGTCACCACATTTGATTTATCCACACCCTTCTTTATGGATGACGCTCGTTTGTCTTGCATAGTCAATACTAGGCCTGCATTCAAGTAGGCAATTTCATCAAAACGCATTGCCAACTTGTCAGCATCAAACGTAATATCAGGCTTGCCATTTGTTCCCTTGAATACTGTAATGTCTGGCTTGAATGTAACAGTAGTACCCGATGCTCGCTTGGACGAAAATGTCTGCACAAGATTTGACTTGTATTCCAAAGTTGTAGTTTCATTATCGAACACACTGTCCTTTTTCTTGGATGCCGCCTTTGTCTTGGGCTTGGCTTTAGATTTGGCTTTACCTTTGGAGCTGGAATCAGCGTCGTCGTCGTCGCCATCATCGCCCAACGAGGCTCCCTTGGAATCCTTTGTTTGAAAGATAACTCCATCCCATCTATTCTTACTTGCCTTATTGTCAAAGTCAACATCTTGCAAAGTTCCTACAGGAACACCCCTCTCAAATCTCATCATCTTTCGCTCCGTAGGATCACTCTTCTTCTTTCCAACTTTTCGATCCACATTCACAGTTACAAATTCACTGAGAGCATTGACGACACTGATTCCAACTCCGTGCAATCCACCACTAACCTTGTAACCACTCCCCTGTTGTGCATTATCGAACTTTCCGCCCGCATGAAGGACGGTAAGTACAGTCTCCAGAGCAGAAATTTTGGTAGTGGGATGTAAATCTGTGGGGATGCCACGACCATCGTCTTCGATTGTGCAGCAGTTGCGTTTCTTTGGGTCTTCTTCATCATCGCAATCATGTAGGACCATGTTAATTATAGATGCATGTCCGGCAAGCGCCTCATCAACAGAGTTATCCAATACTTCATAAACGAGGTGATGCAGCCCATCAGGTCCAGTGCTACCGATATACATTCCCGGTCGTTTACGAACGGGCTCTAGACCAGAAAGGACGGTGATTTGGTTCGCAGAGTACACATCACTTGTGATTTTGGATGTTGGACTGGACAATTCGCTGGCAGCATCCTCGAGAGTTGCTGCAAGGAGTGCTGATGATGTTTGTCGCGTAGCCGCCGCCGATTGTGATGGCAATGTGAATGCACTTGCAAACTGAGCTGATTTTGGATGACGATGAGCGACGAGAGCCAGTAACAACACAAGTGATGCTACCGATCTATTCTTGCGATGAGATGACACCATGGTTACGGTGCTGGGAGCCTGATAGATCTACAACAGCAGACAGCTGAGCGGGTGGTGGTGCCGAAATCGAAATCGAAAAATGAAAATGATGGATCTGATGGAAGGGCAAGCGCCACTCATAGGTAGACATGCTTCCTCGTCGAGAGTCGAGAGTGAGAGCATCAACAGGAAAATAGGACGATGATGAAACCAATCAACACTATTCTACTGCTGCCGCTACTTCTATTATGCCGAGGAGCGACAGGGAATGCATCATCAAGTGCATCCTATCGTCGTCAACCTCTAGCTGCTGTACTCCCAACATCACTTGTGAAAAATCTTGCCAAAGGCAGCTTCTTGAAATGCGCTGCCGACTTGACAGGAGGTTTGGTGAGTGGAGTGACAACTATAGATGATTGAATTACTTCATCGAACCACTCAATCTCTTTCTAACCATATACATAATTCAACTTGTCATCATATGTGTCATCTATTCCAGCCTCTTGAGGTCTGGAAGTCAAGCGTCGTCTTGGAAAGTATCGAAAGAAGAAACAGCGCAAAAGCATCATCAGCTCATCCTCCTTCTTCGTTTGATATCCTCCAAGCTATTGTTCGCGAGCGAGGTTTCCTCTCTCTCTGGAGTGGACTAACCCCTCGAATGGCAGAAGGATTGTTCTCAGGCTCAGTGTTATTGGCTGCGAAAGAAGGAATACATACGTTGTTATCAGACTATGCATCACCTATGCTAGCAAAGAATGTCGGATTGAGCCTTCCTCCTAGTTTCGTAGGTTTCTTATCAGGAGCGGGCGGAGGTGCAGCTCAGGCGCTTGTGATGGGACCTACCTCTCTAATCGTCACAGCTTGTGTGGCTGCGTCTAATAGCGACAATGAAGATGTATCTGCACTCGAAGTTGTTCAACGCATCATCAAGGAAAGGGGAGTACTTGGTCTATATAGAGGTGCACCTGCCGTAGCAATGCGACAAGCAACTAACTGGGCAAGTCGCCAGGGCTTCACAGAGTTTGTTCGACCAAGGATTCCTATAGAAGGTGTAGCAGGCGAATTGCTGGCAGGTTGCATTGGAGGCACATTGAGTGCTTGGAACACACCGTTTGAAGTTGCACGAATCGAGAGTCAGTCACAAATCGTTGATGGTACAGGTAAAACAAAGGGAAAATCACTCGCTACAACAATGTGCGACATATTCAACGAACGCGGAGTCGGAGGTTTATACGTCGGCTTGTTCCCTAGGGCTTGCCAAGCGTGCTATCAAACTCTGTTCCTTGTTTGTGTCCCAAGATTACTTAATTAAGATATAGACATATGATTTCAAAGACACTCAACTTGAACAGAACTCAACCTGATCACTTTGAAAACATGAAGTCCTTGTACTTTTGTACTTCATCCTTACTCCCAAAACAAACTCCCATTCTTCGATCCAAATCATCAACAGCAAAATCTAGCACAGATTTATCCTCAAACTCATGTGTTGTTACTCCTCCAGCGCACTCAACCAAAAGACCCATGGCAGCCACCTCGTACAAAAGCCTAAGTTTTGCCTTCGCCTTTTCAGAAGACACATTACTGAAGACACCACCTGACTTTGCAAACATGTGATAAACATCAGGAACCATCCCACCACTATATCTCAAAGTGTATCGATCTGATATCCAATGCTTTACAAGCGCATCATATTTTGCATTGTCGTTAGTCGCTCGCAAATTACCAGGAGCGAATACCTTCTTTGCAGGCTTGAGAATTACTTCTGGACGAGAGACTTCCCAGTGAGAGCGATCTTTGACAAGTGTTACTTCAAATGTAATATCTGACTGAGCATCTCCGTCTCTGCTCTTCGATGGAAGGGCAATGATCAATGTTGTCCTTGGACCATACAAGCTAACCACAGATGCGACTTGTTGACGCCCTGTTCTTCCCAACAAGCCTTTACCAGGCCAAATTCCAAAAATACTTCCAACAGAAAAGTTAGCGTCGATAATAGACGATCCATCTAACGGATCAAAACCAAGCGAATACAATGGTCCGTCTTCTTTTGCAGTTTTGGGGCTGACGTCTACTTCCTCTGGCGTTTCTTCACTTGCCGCAATTGAAAAGACACCAGCCTCACGAATAGCACGGAAGACGGCATTATCACAATCAATATCAAGGTGGAGCTGATCATCTCCAGAGGAATTTTGTGTTCCTGCATAGGAATGATCCACATAGTTTTGAAGGATAACTGCAATATGCGCAGTTGCTATAAGGATGGTGATCACAACATCATGTGAGCAGAACGCATTTGAAATTGTTCAAAATTGAAACAACCAAGACATAAGAAGTACCTACCTTCACCCAAAGAGACAATGGCACTAATAAAATTCGCCTCATTCACTCCCTTGGAAATCAAAATCTCGGTCAAACTCTCATCACGTGAGACGACCTTTCCTTCTTCATCGACAAGGGCATAGGAGTGACTTCCACAGGCCTCTCCTGATCCATCGTTGATGCCATGATGGGGCGGATCTTGTGAAGTAGACTGCGGAACGGTGGACATTGTTGTTGTCAGTGTGTGTGGAGGTTGTGGTGCGGGCCGTTTGCTGTGGTATGAGGTGCGTTTTATTTATGGCCATGGTGCAACTCCTTGATGGTTGATGGTTGATGGTCTTTGATGGTGATGGGCGTTGGGACATGATGAGATGATGTGATAAAAGGAGATGTCACAAACCAATCCCCTTTTCATTTTTCGAATAAACTGCATGCACTATTCGTTTCGACATTGCACCCATCGCTTGCACTTATTGCTGCTGATGCTGGGAGAGAGAAGAAGGCCGGTTATTGAAGGACGCGCAAGCTGGAAGTGTTTCATTGAGGAGCATTATTAGGTAGTACAGTTTCTGGAGAGTGGCGTCATCTTAAGTATCATCTGACAAGAAGCAGAAAAAGAAGTCCCCCTTCCTCCTAAATATTATCGTCCGACCACGATGTCTACTATCAGCCTTCGAAGGAGAAGTCAGCTATGTTGTCGTCGAGGACCACAATTATTTGTGACAACATTCATGGTCGCAATCATTCTCCGTGTGAGTTCAAGCAAAGATGTACAATATGGAGATGTGCACAACAGAAGGTACATCAGCCAAGAGCCGCGGCAGCTACAAGATTATATACCCAATCCAGGGCCACCAGCCACCTGCAATTTTGCGATGACCACCTTTCAGATGGATACATTCTCACCCACTCAAGGTGATGGAATCGTCTTCGCCATGAAATCGCAAGAATCTGATGTCAATGGCCTGAAAATAACATCCTTTGGATTCAATGTCCCAACTGCTAAGAGCCAAACTGTCGACTTTAAAGTCTATGCCCTAAAACAAGAAGGTTACTATGCAGATCCTAATCGAGACTCGCTTAACCAGGGTGAAACTTATGATTATCGTGGGACTTCGCAGATTGATAAATGGGAAGAGATTTCCAAAGGAACAATAAAGAACGATGATTTGATCGCAGGTGATACAAATGGAAATGCGCCCGACTTTTACGAAATTCCATTCGGCATGTTTAATGCGGTGCAGATTCCTCCGAATGGTGGCGTACGTTCATTCTACATAAGCACGAATTTGCTCTACACCGATCCGACATTAGACGCGGGCGTCAATGATAAGCAAATGTTAATTGGGTACAGTGATCCAAACCTTCCCATGCTGCTCACAGGAGAAGGTGCTAGTGGCTTTTCTGACACCAAGTTCATGTATAAAACACGAGAATTCGTGGGGAAATTCTTCTATGAAACTGAGTGTGCAACAGAGGCTCCAAGTATTTCGATGAGTCCCAGCACATCCGAGCCAACATCGTCGCCGTCATTGTCGCCAACTACAAGCCATATCCCAACTAAAACTTCAATGCCACCAACGCAACCTGCCGGAGCAGAGGCTGCCATATCGTTCCCTCTTCTCAAGTGTGATCCTAACCAAGCAACAGTCCCCCAGGAAGTACAAGATGCTCTTAGCGACCAAGTGACATACACTATGACCACAGGAGAAGATTCGGAGGATTACAACAACATCAACTCAGAAGTTGTAGAGGCAAACGTCCGCTGCGTTCAACGACGGTTGAGTGGTGACGATAGTCAGCATGATCGTCTCCTTGCAACTCAATCATCGGCAATGGAATTTTCCCTAGTAATCACAGGCGACTATCGTTCGCTTGACGGCAAAGCGCCTGATATGGGTCAAGTCGTAGAAGATTCTATTAATGCCGATGCCGCGAAATTCACGAAAGAGCTGAAAGATCGAAGTGCAAACCCCTTGCTAGAGCAAGCAACTGAACCTATAGTAGCAGCAAGGACTCTCGATAACGATGAGTTGGAGAAGTTCAACAATGATGAGTTCGAGGTTACGATCAAAGCATTCCCAAGCCCAAGCCCGACTGCAGAACCTCCGGATAATATGAAGAAAGCTCTATTGATAGTGATCTTAATTGTCAGCGGTATCATGGTCGTGCTGGCATCCTTCCTACTCTTCAGACACGCTGAACGTCGTGCAGTAGAGAACAGAAGGAAGAAGATGGAGCGCATGTCTGAGCAGAGATCCACCTTAAAAGAAGATACTCTGAATCAGGAGTGGGAAAAAGAGAAGAACATGCGGATAGCATCGAACAGCTGGCACCGAATAAAGAAACAGAGTGACTATCCACCACCACCATCACCATATTATGGAGGGGCTCCGCCTCAACACCAGGAGTACCCTCACAATCGAGATCATTATCAAGACAATTACGAAGAAGATCAGTACAGTACTAGCGAATTCTAAAGGATAAAATAAAAATGAACCAATATATGTAAAGACGTTGCTGCTAAGACTATGCGGCTGCAAATGCCTGTTGGTTGATACTATTGCTTGACCGCCCGACCTCATTTATATTCTTCCTATCTCTAGGATAACGCATGTCTATTACTCGCGCAGCTTCGCTAAAAGAACAGTATCTTCGGATTTTGGATTTTCATTTCATCTGAATTTGAACACATGCACAAACAACATCGGTTGTAGGAAATAGTGTTAGCAAAGCACAATAGAAAGCCTTCCACCGAATAGGAACATGGCGACGAAGATAACAGTGATACACTGCTGGAGTGCCCCCCGCTCTCGCTCGACTGCGCTGCTTTATTCGTTTGAAGCACGTAGCCATACGGTTGCCTTGGACGAGCCATTGTACCGCCGTTGGTTGCAAGAGAAGGGCGGCGGAAACTTGGGCATCTCTAGGCCGTACGAAGAGGCTTTTCTCACTGGGATACCACCAGCTGATGAAGACGCAGCAGATGCATGGCGATGGCAACGTGAGCAGCAGTGCTTCAATGAAAGGATCTACCATGCAATGGATACTCTGTTGAATAACAACGATAATGGAGGAATTGTATTTGCAAAACAAATGGCCAAGTTTGCCACTCTGTTTGACTTTGAGTCAAACTGGGAATCTGGAGAATCTAAGTGGAGAGATAAGTGCCATGAGCTGCTGTTAGAGAAAAATGTTCAGCTTGTCCACTGTCATGTGCTCTTGGTTCGTGATCCTGTTTCGGTGATGGGAAGCTGGAACAATTCTTCAGACGTTCACGGGAGCAATCCACATCCAGATGAGATTGGCATCACTCAATTGCTTGATATTTATGCCAAAGCGATAGGTGGAAATCATGACGTGTTAGTAATCGATTCAGATGATCTCGCTGACGATCCTTGTAAATCTCTACGAGACTTGTGTTCCGTCGTGAATATTGAATATGACGAGTCAATGTTACGATGGGAAGCTGGTGAACATGAATGTGATGGTCCTTGGAGCAAGTGGTGGTATCACAACGTTTGGAAATCTTCTGGATGGAATGTAGGTGGCGACAATGACGCAAAACAAAATCCATACAGAAGTGTACCTCCTGCTCTTTTACCCACTCTTCGTCTATCAATGCCAGCTTACACGTTCTTGCAAACATTGACTACATCTCATAAACACCGTGCTTTGACAACCCCGCCATCAGGAAAGTTATATGAAGATCCTAGAAATGAGCTTGTCTTGGTTTATGTGGGCGCTCCTGGAAGAACATCTGGTAACATTATTCCTCGCGATTTAGCAAAAATTAGTCCATTTGACTCGAGTGTACAAGGAGGAGATGCATGTTGGGAGGGCGTACGAGTGTACAATGGCCGTATATTTCATCTTGATCACCATCTAAACCGCCTCTTTCGCTCTGCAAAGGCTCTTGGCTTTGAGAATGTGCATTCGCGTAAGGAGATAACTGATGCAATATTTCGTGTTCTTGCTGCGAACGGTATGAGAGATGGTGCTCACATGCGTCTTACTCTTACTCGAGGCGAGAAATGCACATCTAGTATGAATCCTTACTTTAATGTTTACGGCACGACTCTGATCATTTTACCAGAGTGGAAGCCAACGGAGGGTGCGACCACATATGACAACGAAAAAGGCATTTCTCTAATCACAGCTGGAGCATGCAGACGCAGCCCACCTAGCACACTCGATAACAAGATCCATCACAACAACATGATACAAAACATATTGCCCAAAATACAGGCCAATCTCGCGGGTGCAGCTGACTCGATCATGCTCGACACGGAAGGTTTTGTGAGTGAGACTAATGCAACAAATTTGTTCATGGTTCGCTACGATAACAGTCAGTGTTGTTACGAACATAATGGATTAGAGAGCACTGGCGAGGGCGATTGCAGTGGTGCCGTTCTCTTAACTCCAACTGCAGATCATTGTTTGCCTGGCATCACTCGTGAAACAGTCTTGATCCTTGCAAAAGAGCTCGAAATAATATATGAGGTCAGACGTGTCTCGTTGTCAGAGTTCTATTCAGCAGACGAAGTTTTTACGACCGGTACAATGGGCGAGCTTACTCCTGTTACGAAGATCGATGGCCGCGTAATTGGATCTGGCAAGAAAGGAGTTGTGACCGAACAACTGCAACAAGCTTACAAGCGAAGTATAGAGACGCGGTTGGACTGGTCGACGGAGATTCCTCCATTTTGCTGAGAGGTTAACAGCAATTCATTAGATGTAAATATTTGAGGCCAGTGTGTACGTTGAAAGTGACAGCTAAATCAAAGCAAACAATTCCTATTCCTATACCTACATTCATTAGCTATCTATCATCCAGGAAGTCACATTAGACCAAGACTGAGTACCATCGAAGCAACCTTCCTGCGGACAGTCAGGCCCGCATCTCGTGTAATTCATTAGCATGGGAGTGAGCCAATTTGTACCATTCCTAGCATCAAATTTAGCCATATCACAGTTGCTAGCCCTTCCATAACGACAAACCTGAATCCGACACACGCCTCTTCCAAATTCACGAGCACCTTCTCCACAGCCCAAATATTTGCCGGCTCTCCACAAAGCAGCTGTCAAATGCCCATTAGAGGGGTATGGCAAGCCTTTTTCAAAGTCTATCCACCGCCGAACAATGTTTTCTGGAGGATACAATTGGCCCCAGGTCTTTGGATCACCTGTATTCTTGGCCAGATTTTCACCAAAGCTGTTTGTTCCTTCGTGCTCAATACCAACAACACCACACGACCACAACAGCTCTTCAGCCCATGCCTTGGCATCAGCTGCAAGCATTGGTGAATATACCAGAGGCACAAAAGTTTTATTGTATTGTTCATGCCACTCTTTTCTTCTGATGTTGTGTGCTTCTAGATATTGGTGATCACGTTCAGTCATCAAACCATGTGGATCAAATCCAACAACAATGTTCGCTACAACTTCTTTGTTGAAGCTCCCTCCGTTCAAAACCTCTCTATCATCTAACCAAATCCGAAAGAAACCCTGTCCATACCTGCAACAAATGCCGTCCCCATACTTGTCAACAATTTTGAACGTGTACGTGCCGTGTGGAACACACTTTTCCTGCATTTTGTATTCTTCCTTACCAAAAGTATTCTGAGCTTGCGACATGATTTTTGTTCCAGTGGCATCTACTAGCTCCCATCCTGTATCATCATTGTATTTGTCAGCTCGAACCTCTACCTTAACTTTAATATCGCCACCATAACATCCGTTCTTTGCATTTAACACGGATTGATCGGGTGTAGGTTTGTTCGTAGGCTGCTTTGATGGAGTTGCAGTTGGCGCAAGCGTCGGTGAGGTTGTGGGCTTTAGCTCTGGTGATTTTGAAGGCGTAAGTGTTGGTCTGGTAGTTGGAGAGACTGATGGGCGCAATGTTGTTGGTACCCCACAAATAGGAACATCGCAATACTCCCATCTCATAATTGCATCAGTGGTAAAACACCACGGACGTTCACTTTCCCCACCAGGATTTCGACAGTAATTCCTTGTTAAATCTTCACCAGGAAAATCTTCTGGTAGGTATGGGTGAGTATGCGGTGTTTGATCTCTCCACCGTTGACATGTGATTCCGCTTTCGGTAGTATCGATGCTTCCCCTGTAATCCGATTGTAATTTGTCCGGACAACCACATGTTGTTGGATCCGAAGCGGCACAATGAGGAGCCTCATCTTCGCTATTCTCTTCAGTATTTGCACCAGCTGGCCGTTGAGTAGGTAGCTTTGTAGGCAATGAAGTGTACTTCGTCCCTACAGTGAAGGTATGCTCTACATAATCATGAAATGTCTTTTTGAAGTCAGTACTGTAGACTTTTGCATCTCCGATTGAAAATTCATACGCGCCCAATCCATTGCCGCAGCACATACCGTCACCAAAGTTATCTTCGATAGCCAATGTATATGTTGATCCAAGATCGAGGCAGTAAGAATAAGAGTAGATGGTCAGATCTCCATATGACACATTTGGGGGTGGCCCAAAGTCGATCATCTCATTGGTCGCTGTGTTGAGAAGAAACCAGGACGTTTCATATCCGTACGTGTCGGTTTGAAATGAAAAGAGGAATGATTTCTGTGCTGAACTGCAATCAGCGGCAGTGAGGTGTCGGCTAAACCTCTTCTCCTCCCTTGGATTATTATCCTGTCGCCGCCGACGAACGGAGCCATCTCTTATATAACCTAGAGACTCATCAGAAGCATCACATGATGATGACGCCATCAACAGGGCAGCCGATACCAAGAGGCCATGTTGCTGCGGCCTCAACGATCTCATGGTTTCTAGATGTTGGTGATTATCGGTCTACACATATGTTAGCTGCCCTCATAAAGACCGATAGTATCGACTTTGCGGTGAATGAGAGTTTGAACGGAGTCGTGGGAGTTGCTTTGGCTTCTCTTTGGCGGAAAAAAGGGTGAACGAACGGGACATAGATAGTTTCAGTAGGGGGCTCTTATGTTAAGCCGCTGACGGACCATACTGCGAATCTTTGCCCCGTAAAAGGGCCACCTTTGCATTTCGAGATTCGAGCCGTTTCGTCAGCCATCGCCACTCCAATGACCATGATGAGCGATCAGTAGAAAAACATCCTCTAGTATCAAAATTTAAACCACTGCAATATTATCGTCTTTCTATTTTCACTGCGAAACAATGAACAACGGCTCCACTAGCGCATCGCCACCAGGCCAATGGACGGCCGACGAACTAATGCACGGCAAGGCTGGAGACGTTTCACCACCCACCTCACCTAACGGATCAGCCACCACTTCGGGCGGTCAAAAAAAACGATTCTCAATGAAAGCAATGAGATCTCCGGCGAAGAAGAGTACGGATCCTCTGGATTGGGGTATGCCAGGGCATATGACCAAGGAGGAAGTTGATGTCTTCGTAAGTGAATCATATGTAATATTAGAAACAAAAATGCGACATTTTATTGGGGATAAGTTGCGTTGGTCATGCCTCACTAAAAATTGTACCTCTCACAACAAACTATCATTTATCATTCCCTCTCTCAGATGAAATTTCGTGATGAGGTAGAAAAACGCGGTGGAGAATTCAAAAGCACAGTGTACTCCTTTAGCCTCATCGAAGGTGAAGCCTACTGCCTCACACGCTGGCTTCGCGCACGTAAGTTTGTTTATGATGACGTCATTGCCATGGTAGAGGAAGCTACTGAAGTTCGTGCTGATGCCCGTAAGCATGAATTTTATCCCGATCCCGTATCGGCGTTGGGTTGTGGACCGAGCTTGTTCATGCACTGTTATCCACAATTGTACCCCGGAAAAGCTAAGAATGGTTGCCCCATCTTCATTTCCAAGCCGGGCGTACTAAACACAGATGCAATGGAGTGTATTACATCTCTTGATGGAATATTGAAATTTCATTGGCATGTCATGATGCACGATTATAAGCAACGATTGATGGAGCATAAGAAGGCGCATCCTGACTTTTGCAACTTTCAAACAGTTACTGTTATCGACTTGGAGCATTTGAGTACCTCCCAACTTTCCAAGCGGGCTTTGAGTATTGTGAAGACTCAGACGGCTATTGATTCCGTATGTTTTCCCGAAACGATGAATAGAACGTTGGTTATCAATGCCCCGCGATTCTTCTCCATGACGTGGGGCATCATCAAGGGATGGATTGATCCACGTACCGCGAGTAAGATTGAGTTGATCTCGAGTAGAAAAACTTGGGAAGCACGGCTACTAGAACTTTGTGATGAAGATGAAATACCGATTGATTACGGAGGAAAAGGTCCGGCCACAACTTCGGCCTTGGAGAAAGAGTATGCTCCTGAAGGAGTGCTGCAAGAACACTTTCAGCTTGTCCACGTGGGCTCGTCAGGTCATTATAATGTAGCGGTTCCAGCCGGAAGTGAAATGGAGGTGACAGTGTGGTCACGTTCAGTCAATGAGGTTATTGTTTCAATTGTTGATGAAAATGTCAAGTCGAAGGTGTTCGTGGGTGGAGTCACGTTTACGCATACAGGTGGAACTGGAGACAACGATAAACCTTCATCCTTGTTGCTAACGAAAGAGCGCATTGTTGGCCCTGCTAAAACGAAGATCAAGTTTGAATCCAAGGCTGGCAGGTTCTCTTCTGCTGGAAACTACTTTGTATCATGTTCCATGTTTGACAAGAAGTAAGTGGATGGATGGATGATAAGTTAGTTGACAAAATTTGGAGATTCATCAGGGTTAGGGAACGATATTATATGTGAAACAAAACACATAAATGTAAACAGCAAACTTGTGAGTTTTTGCTCCAATATGTATTGGGAATTGGGAGCTAAAAGAATGTTCATCTCAGAGCTCAATAGATAGCTAGCATTTGGATTTGGTTGCATGCTGTTCGCTCGCTAATGATCGCCGTGTTCTCATCTCAGGCTCAAGCAAATCCAAAAAATCTAAACCATCATCATGAGCCTCATGGCACCGCTGTCGGATACTTACTTATTTCGTCAGCAGCAGATAACACTACAGCGACCCTCTGCTGCATAAGCACTCCCACAAATCAAATATGTCACTCATTTTTGGACCCCACCCGCCGGTAATGCCTAGAAAGGGCGAGACCCTTATTAAGGAGATAAGGGCCTACACGTTTTCTTCTTCATCCGAAGAAGAGAGTGGTGGCGGTGGGGCTGATTGCCATCGTCAAAGTTCAGGTCATTGGATTGTAGATTCGGACATTGCGAACCCAATGTCTGTTTATGCAGAGTATCGAGATAGCCGTACTTCGTGGGGTATTGGTGCGCTTGGATCTGTCATCGTTGAGGTGGAATTAGACGATGAAAACAAGACGACGGGCGTTGGCATCAGTATCGGCGGTGATGCCGCATGCTTCATAGTGGAGAATCATCTATCTAGATTTGTAGAAGGACAAAGTCCTATTAACGTTGAATTGATTTATGATCAAATGTGGAGATCGACGATGAATTATGGAAGAAAAGGAATCGCCATTCAAGCTATCAGCGCGATCGACCTTGCAATCTGGGATGCTTTAGGAAAGCTTAGAGGAGTACCAGTTTTTGAGCTTCTCGGAGGCAAGACAAAGGACAAAATACCATGTTATGCAACAACAAGCAGACCTGACCTCGCACAGGAAATGGGTTTCTTTGGGGCCAAGTTTCCTCTACCATTTGGTCCAGCGAGTGGAGAAATCGGAATGCAAAAGAACATTGAAATGGTAAAGAAATGGCGAGAGGCAGTGGGACCTACCTTCCCTTTAATGATCGATTGTTACATGTCTCTTACGCTTCCTTTTGCGATTGAACTAGCAAGGAAATGTGAGCCGTACAATGTCAAGTGGATTGAGGAGACTCTGCCTCCCGATGATTATGATGGCTACTCCGAGCTGAAGAAGGCAGTCAAGACTACACTTATTACGACTGGAGAGCATGAATACACTCGTTACGGCTTTAAGACATTGCTCGAGAAGAAGTGTGTGGATGTCTTGCAACCTGATATAACTTGGTGCGGCGGCATGACGGAAGCACGCAGGATCGTCGCCCTCTCCTCAGCATACGATATTCCGGTAATTCCACATGGCAGCAGCATCTACTCCTATCACTTACAGATCTGTTTTCCGAGTTGCCCCATGGCAGAATTTTTGGTCATGTCTCCGAAAGCTGACTCGATTGTCAGTTTCTTTGGAAATTTGTTCCTAGACGAACCCCTCCCAAAAGATGGATACGTTGAATTGCCTCACGATAAGCCTGGTTTTGGTGTAACGTTGAATCGAGAAGGGCTTAATATGACCAGACCGTACCCGAGGATCATAGCTGATAAGGGAGCAAGCCTTGTTCTTCGTGAATCATATTATGCATCGAAGTCGAAAGATCAAGACTTGTAATAAGTAGGGTAAACAATCTCATCTTTTATAACATTATAATCTTAGCAGTAGGATAGGAAGTTCTTTGGTATGGCCTCTCCTTGCCTGTCTTCTTTCTTGTCTTCTTCATTCTTGTCTACTTCGTTCTTGTCTACTTCAGTCTTAGCGTGTGCCAAGCTCCCACGGAAACTCAATTTGAGCTTTAGTTGCTCATCGGCAGCCTCAAACACAGGATGAGGACTGAGTTCACATGGAGAGGAATCGCTACCAAAAGACCTATCTGCTTCATCCATTTGCGTATCTTCCCATGCTTCATCGGTTAAATCAGTTATATTAGAAAGGTGTGTTGCTCGTCGCGACGGTACAGCAGTAGGATGGGAGTAATCATTTGGTGCGGAGTTGCGAATACTTCTTTTCGGGTTGTACCACCCTGATGGCTCTGGCACAGTGGTGGCTATCTTCTCATCTTCTTTACGAGGCACCTTCTTCTTCGTTTCACTACTGCGTCGGTCAGATTTATCTGTTCCGAGGCTTGGCTTCGACACAGCAACCTTGGGTGTTTCGCCACCGCTTTCACCACCGCTTCTGTCCGAGGTATCTGGCTTCCTAAAGAAGGAAGAGAAGGATCGAGTGAGAAGAGGATTTATTTCCGGAGGCTCCCCTTTTCTGACTTTGGAACCAGATGGTAAGATCAAAGACTGGGTGTGTTTTAACCCGCCCTTGCGCTGCCTACTCGGTTCAATACCTTTCACCAATCGGTGTTCTAGATTTGCTATCTCTAACTTGTAATGGTCCTCTCGTGACCTACTCTCAGCTTCATTCAATTTCATATCTATCACTAGCTTTTCAAGGTCGCCGATCTTCCTCTCTAGCAAGCTGATTTTCTTCGTCTTCTTTGCCTCTGATCGCTGTAGCGATAGGCATGTTTCCTTCAACCAATCACTCCCCTGCTGCAGCTGAAGTATCGTTTCTTGAGCGGCTTCATTCTTTTGAAGCAGCTGGTCAAATTTGTCCAGCTGATCCGATAACAGCCTGACCAAGGAGGCAGCGTGAAGTTGTTCTTGGGAGCCATGAGTATCGGTGCTCTTCGTGTCCGTATTGTCTTGATGGTGGGATGGTTGCCCTTCAGTTAACAAATTAGCCACTTCATTTCGGAGCAGCTGGGATATCTCTCTATCGTCTTCTAGATTTGAATTTCGTTGCGGGGATGATTTCGTAAATGAAATATAATTCTCTTGCATCATGTTAAATATGTTAATGACTTCTGCGTCAGTGGACAGATGTTGACTAGATGGATTTAAGATTCCCTCAGGAACTATTCCCTCGTCATTACTGCTAATAGTGGCAGTTGTTGACATTACTCCGCCAGGCTGTGAAGATGTTGAAGATGTTCTATTCATGATGGGTAACATTATGGAGGCTACTGCAGCGTCGCCGTCTTTTTCTTTCGATACCACTGAAGATTGAATGACCCCGCGTGTCGCTCGGATACGGATGCCTTGAAGTTGGCTGGTAGAAAGAAGATGGAACAGAGATGGGTTGAGGATGGGACCGTACCTTACAATAACGCGACGTCATCAAAAGTAGCAATGTTCCTCCGGCGCGGGCCGGCGAAGTAGTCCCTAGCCTAGGTTATTCCGCCCGCCGACGGACCGCCCGCCCTTTCCATTCGATTCGATTTCATGCTAAGATGAAAGATGATTTATTGCGGATACAACATCATAGACGACGATGGATTTGCTTCAGGGTTATGGTAGTAGCGACAGCGACAATGACTCAGTGTCATCTAATCTGCAGCCAACGCCTCAAAATCAATCAGCAACAGCGAAACCAGCAGCAGCCAAACTGTCAACATCAACAACAAAGAGGGGGAAGCGAATTTTGTCACTAGGAGCAGTTCTGCCTCCTGAGATATTTGATCGCCTGACTAGACCTGCCGATGCAGATGATTCCTCCACTTCATCGTTTGAAGGTGGAGATGGCAATCGAGCAGGGTCCAAAAAGCGCAAGAGAACAAATAATTGCGATGACAGTGTTACTTCCAGTAAACCCTCAAATAATAGTAGGGGCGGTGTCGATAGAACCGAACTGAACTCATTTTTAAGTGAACTGCGCTCAGCTCCAATGGAGAAAAAGGATGGGAATGATGCAAACAGCAAAAATAAGTCACAAAATAACAAAAGCGAGAAGTTGGGCATGGCCTTTATGAGTTTTACTGAATCAAAACACAATAGTAAAGAGGTAGTGGATGTCCATGCTGCCAAACCGTCCGCCCCAAGACCGCGGCCGACTGCTAGAAATGATTCAAATTCACAACGAAAATCTGCGGCTCCATCGCTTTCATTCTCTCGAATTTCCACAGCTGCACCAGTGGCTAATAACGTCCCAATGCCACAATATTCATCAACATCAAATTATAACAATATACCTGCATATCATGTACCGCAAGAGACACAGCAACAAATGAATGCTCCCATACATTCAAATAATACAACCACCAAAGATGATTATAACGCCAAAAACACAATGACAAAGTCACGGAAGCAGCGACGTGAAGAAGAACGTGCGCTAAGATCTGGTGCAGCATTTCAAAATGCATCTGCGGCAACTGAATTACATCAGCCTTCACCTACAGAATTTGCTCCTACTGCTCATGCTGCTGCAATTGCCTCTCGTGCTGCTCGGTTTCGTGGAGCTAGCGGCGGGGGTGGAGGTGGTGGGTCTGTGAAGAACATCTCGATGTATGATCCGAAAGAGGGCAGTGATATCGCAGGGCAGGGAGTTACAGGCAAACATCGTTCCAAGCACCAGATTAATAGCCTAATGGCAAACGCGATATCACTGGAGGCTCATCGAGCGGCAGAGTCAGAGTTGGCACGAATTGGGGGAGGGCAAAAGGGGGGAAGCAGTCGTGCAGATGCCAAAAGGAAGTATGGCTGGTAATTAGATATCGAGTTAAACTTTATAGCGTTCGCCAATCAGCTTTGCGATTTTTGCATGTATTGCAGCACAAGCCCAAGCGTCCAATGCAGCGTATTCGCGCTGCTCAGTAGACAAAGGCCTTTGACACCAGTCGGAGCATTGTTCTGCCTTATCAAGTTGTTTGCCAAGAAATGATTCTGTCATTCTACTCAAGCCTAAGTGCTGGCCTCCCTTTCCACCAAGACTTGGACTCGCCTCGGCAATAAGTGGTCTCAGATCACGTGCTGCACAGTTGTTATGAGGAAACCAATGCACGGAACGTGAACACGGACTATCTCGCAATCGCTTGATGTCTTCTTTACATCCAAACCCTATGACATATCGAGCACCAGTCAGACCTGCAAAAAGTTGCCCCACCGTTGCTTGAAGAGCTCTGCAGCCCTCATCATTTGATGAAAGAGCAGGGATATCAAGCAAAATTGAATGTGATACTGTCGACAGCTGCAGAACTGCAACTCCGCTGTCTTCTCCCCACTCTGCATCAAAGCCAACAGTTTCTCCCGCCTGTAGCAAGACTTTAAACTCTTCAGCAAGATCTACCGCGTCACTAATCAGATCGGGCAGAGGTTGAGATTTTCCAGCAATATTGCCAGGACTACCTTCATCATTCCACTGCACGTAAGTGAGTTGTCGCCTTTTCTCTTCTTCGGCAAGCACGGCTGGGTCTTCCTCGTAATTCATGCCCCATAAGTTGGCCAGCCTTGAAGCTGCTGCACTCATATTTGACGTTCGTAATCTTCTGAGGGCAAAGTCACGAATGTATTGCGGCATCGTCTCTATTGGCACCTCTCCAATCCCAATCTTGTGTTCGTCAACGTCTGATAAATTGAGATCTTCACTGACTCTCGCCACGCATTCGTCGATTCTGGCTATCTGTTTTTCAATTATTTGAGGTTGCTTCCTCTTCACTACCTTAGTGATAGTCTCACAAGCGTGTAAAAACCTCGCCTCCGCAAACCTTTCAGGTCCACCAAAAGCATAAAACTTTGAAGCGAACAGATCTGCTCTCCGATACAACCTTAGATCAAGTGCAGTGTCAATTAAAGCTCTTGTGGCGAGGTGTGCAATAGTATCTTGTCGAAGTGATGAATCGATAGATTGCGTTGATATTTTGTCAGATGCTTTCAGCTTGGGATAATTTGTAGCCATCAAGTTCTTTTCCGTGTTTGTATTCGATGTGACTGAAGCGACGCTTGCATCACACACGAGCTCAGCCGAATACCATAGGTCAAGATCTGCAGCTGCAATACGAACGAGTTTATCCGTTTTAATGAATTCCCACGGCCGGCATTGTGCGACCAACGCCAACGTCGGAGATGCTTTGTCTTTGTTTATATCCAATTCTGTGCCGAAAAACTCGTCTTCATCATCATTGTTTTGGGAATCAAAGTAGTAACAACCACTACCAAAAACGTCTTTTACAAGATTTGCCACAGCACTGCAAAGTTCTTTGTCCTGCTCACTACCAACCCCAAAGGCAGTCTCAATCCTGGCAATACAATCAATACTACCGTTCTCTTCGACGACAATACCCAGCAAGTGAAGAAGAGTGTCTCTAGCAACAGACTTTATCAGTCGCTCTTGCTTGCTGCCTGTTTCGACTTTGCCAGTTTCTCTCTCAAATATATGTGAAGGAGAGCTTGGAAAAATGGCACTTGCAATCATTTTCTGCTGTGCGTTACCAACATCTGTATCAGTTGTTGATATTACTATCCCTAAACTGAGTATGGAAAATGCTATTGCAGTTGACTCTACGTCTGCATTCTTAATATCAAGAGACCTATTAACAACCGATTGAAGAGTTCTCCATGCATTCCCTGATGTCTTTTTTGATCTAGGGTTATTGATTTGATAGATCAGACTCTGTAGGTGTCGGCTTGTCGATAAAGATAGCTGGGACAGCGAGCGTAGACTTGAAGATAGATCTCTTGCACCATCGTCAGTTGCCACATTATTCTCTTCTGTTTCGTTTGACGTTGTGTGTGACAAAGCTTCAGATCCGAGTCGTTGTATTAACAGAGAAGATTGCTCTATTGTATCAATGATGAACTCATTCTCGGTGCCATCGATGTTGTACCTTTCAAGTGACTTCGCTAATACGTCGTATACACGAGTTTCATCTTCAGAAATGGCGTTGATGTTTAAAGATGCCATGTTACGCAAGCTGCAGGACCTACTATTTAATTTGCTCAGTTGTCTTCCCACTGGCTTTATCCGATGTCGATGTGTTTGTTGTATTCCCTTGGCTTGTTTCAAGACGAATGCAGCTGGTCTTGACAAGGCGCTTTCAATCAACAGGAGAAAAATGGTGGCGTTTAACACTTGAATGAAGACCAAGGTGAACATTCTTTCGACCAAGGAGGTCGTCTAGAGGTACAGCTGAAGAGTATGGTCTGAGCAACAGCACGGAAAATGAAAGTGTCAACAAAAGAAGAAGCACGCACCAAACGCTCCTGCGTCACAAAAAAAGATGCTGTCAAGTTTTAGCGCAAGAATGGAGATATCAACTCCAACAATAAGTAGGTACTCGAAAGTGCAAAACCTTCTATTTTCCTATCAAAGCAATTCACACTATTTGTTACATGTACTACCTTCCAATATTACTAGTTCCTCGATTGGACCTACTTTGCACGGAACTTTCGATCAAGGGCGTCATTCCAAGTTCAATACCATCATCTGCTTTACCTTTGGACGGAGTGCCACCGTCCAAAGAATCATGGTCAACCTTTTTCATCGGTGCCTGTTTGTAGAACACTCCACCTACCAGACATAGCGACAAACTCAGTATACCATCTGTCGATGCATGCTGATCCCAAATCTGACGAAACAGAAGGAACAAGACTGTTGAATGAGAAAGTCAAAGAGTGAGGACCAAGCGACTTCACAAAGACACACAAACTCACCAGCAAATTCACCAGGACTGTAAGGCACTTGTTGATAACTCCAATCAATGTATAACTTGCTGCTGAGACTTTGCTTCTGCAGAACCACCCAGAATAGCCAATCCCTGTCCCAACTATACAGCCCACAAGAAGCAATAATATACCCATAGGTGGAAACAAGTGCTCTTCCCCATTCATGACGCGAGCACTGACATCATTTTTTAACCGCTCGTATTCTCTTCCCATTGCTGCAAACGCCAACATGGGCGGCCAACCCAATAAATTTGTATACAAGACAGGACCAGAGAATGTTTTCATGTCTACCCCGCTGATAATTTTCTTACCGTAAGCCATTTCAAATGAAATAACGAACAGATAAAGCGTAGGCCAGAAGTAAGTTTGAAGCCCCTGTGATTGAAATTGTTCATCTGTCATTGCGTAGCCTAGTGCACCCAACGCGATGACACTTAATGCTCCCCAACTCCGCAGCGATGGCCATTCACGGCCTAAAAACACCGCATCGAAGATGCTCACAAGTAACGGTGCTAGTGCCCTGAACACTATGACTGTCTCGACATTACTCAGCGATAAACTCTTCATATTGCAGTAGACTCCAAGAGAAAAAGCAACCGTGTAGAGCAGATATGGTTTCACAAACCGCATGATGATTGGATCCACGTCCATTAAATTAAATGCATTCCCCAATTGAATGAATAGGAGGGCAGCCCAAAGTTGTATTGTTACCACAATCGACGGGTATGGAAGGTAATGTAGACATAATTTATTCACGAGGACGAGAGAGCCCGAGCAAAATGAATATGCAACTACCGATGCAATAACTTCCGCGTTTGCTGAGAGACGCATCCTAATTAGAGGGGCTAGTTGACGTGCCTTCCTCACGCTTTGTATTTCCCTCAAAAATAATAGTACTCCTATTAGTTACCGATTCGATCAATTACGTTAATCGTTAATAGGTATTTGAGGTGATAAGTTAGCTAGCTACTGGGAAGAGCACCAGCCATGGCGGATGCCAAAAAGTGATTTTCGATTTTGAAAGTGACGGGCGGTCATAGCACAGGCCTAAACTGCCCGCCTCCGTTATCAGTTATCATAAACCTCACGCCACTCGCCTCACGTTCACGTTATCGGTTATCGACCATGAAAAAATAATGTCCGTATGGTGATGGATCAGTCGAGTTATACATTGCTTTGCAGAGTCAGCGTTGGATTGTAGTAGTACGATGTTATCCCGAACTCTCTTGGTGGTGATATGTTGTGTTCAACAAGCACTTGGGTGGTCGCCGACCACCCGTCTACCGTCCCTTCGTTTGAGGCACAAAATCAATTTACATGCCAACCCATCCACAGTAGAAGAGAACCAGCAGTGTCAACTGTCATCTGCCTATGATAGAAATCTTCCTGCAGCACTGGTCGGGGAAGCGGTACGATCAGCATTACGATCGGATCGTGGCATCTGTTTTGATTTTACAACTGATCGATATGCTAGTGAACAGAGCGAGAGTCAGTTGTTGAGTGTTGTTCAAGTCAAAGGAGAGGGCACGGAATCATTCATTAATGCAAAGTTTAGTAGTTCAATACCAAATCACAAAGTTATTGGTGGTGGCGAAAGCAGCGCATCAGCACTTGTTAGAAAGGGCCATGCTTTTGAGACTGCCTATCTTTCTGCAAAAGGACGTATCATTGATCGTCTTTTAGTCCTATCATTTTCTGGCAATAAAGAGGAAGGAAATGAAGATGAGTCACTTCTAATTACATCTCCTGGTAACAGTGGAAGCACTCTTTACAATCAACTTTCACCTCTGGTATTTCCAATGGACAGGGTAACACTCAACAATTTTGCATCAACTGCCGAGGCGGAATCAATGGTCAAAACCAATGTCATTACACTGGCGTGCTCATCTCTGCGCAATGCACAGCATTCATTTCGAACGAATATTTTGGATTTACTGCAGATGAAATCTGACGAGTTTGAGTTCCCTCCGAACGGAGAGTGCCATCACTATCGCGTAGGTGGAACAGTGGATGCTTACATCACAGAGCATACATTTCTGTCACCAGAAATATGTCGAGGATATACAATAGTATTTCACGAGCCTGTATCTTCCTCTGGCTCGCTCGTAGCAGAGCAAGTGTGGCAAAGATTGACAGCTGAAGACAACGACCTCGGTCCAGTAGGAGTGGGTAGTTTGGAATATGATACTTTGCGAGTTGAAGGTGGCTGGGCAGGCTATGGGCACGAAATGTCAGGAGACGGGCCTAAAAAGATGAGCAAATTAGAAGCAGCAATGAAAGAGAAATTAGCAAAGAGAAAGTCACGGAAAGAGTCAGATAACAAGCAAAGCGAATCTAATTCTTTGCCACAAGAAGAGAAAGACGGAACTGATAGTGCTGAAGAAGTCTATTACTCAAAGGCCAATCCACTAGAGCTACACCTTCAGCATCTTGTGGATACTGAAAAGGGTTGTTACCAAGGTCAAGAGGGGGTGGCATCTTTGCTAAAGAATAAGCGAGGATTCCCGAGGCAGCTGTATCAGGTTGTATTCTATGATGCTGAAAACGAGTTTGACGACGATTTTGGTGGTGCCTTTTCATTGATCAACACTGTTAACAACGAAGATCTTCGATCATTCCAGCAAATGCAAAAAGAAGCAGATCCGCTAGCAAATGATACTCGACAACCAAGGGCTGGGGACAAACTCTACGCTCTAGGATCCAGTGAAAAGATTCAGGTAGGAACAATAACCTCCGTGGCTGAGCCCAATGGTACTGGAGACAGAACAACTGTTGCATTGGCAATGGTACGAAGACCAGGGCCTATATTGAAATCAATTAAGGATATGGGTTTAGACCCGCCGCGATGGTGGGAAGCAGATGCTCAGGATGATGAGGGAAATTCTGATCCGAGGAACATTGCAAAAGAGACTGATGACAGTGGAATTATGATGCCACCGCCTCTAGATGCATTGGTTAATCTGGAAGTTGTACTAGAGGGGACATATACTGTTGGACGATTGAGAAGCATCCCAAGTAGAAGAATGAAGAGTTCGAAGAAGAACACTGATGTTGCAAGCTTGCTTGATTATGAAGAGAGAGGAGAGATTGTGGACGCAAGAGACGACGGTCCTGCTTTGTTCAAATACCAATTCACTGACGCTGAAATAGAGACAAAGATAATGATAGATGAAGAACCGCAGCCACCATCCCTTACCTATAATGACAATGGGATTGATGAGGAGGAGGAGGAAGAAGAAGGTGAAGATGACGAGATCATAACAGATGAACAAATAGCTCAGGCAGAGAAGGAAGCTGCTGAAGCTGAAAAAGCGGCTGCAGATGCAAAGCGAAAGGCCGAAAAAATGGCAAAATTAAAGGCTCGTGCCGAGGCTGCAATGGCAGCTCGTCGGAAGAAGAAGAAGCAGCAATGATTTTATTCCTTAGTTAGTTAAAGTAGGTTTGCCCTAGCTAATAGTACTGCGAGCTCTAAGTAGACATCAGGAGCACGGATCACTCATCGCGCCATCCACATCATTCAGCAATGAAACGG
>Ga0209652_1000677_pt1 | contig 28758 bp, 29 predicted proteins | sample SaaInl74LU_5_DNA_FD_184641 | JGI IMG/M metagenome (GOLD analysis project Ga0209652, IMG submission 184641) | Marine microbial communities from expanding oxygen minimum zones in the Saanich Inlet - ESP_74LU_5_DNA (SPAdes) (version 2) | ecosystem: Environmental > Aquatic > Marine > Intertidal zone... | reverse complement strand
GACCACAGATGATGACATGCCCATGATTATCCAAGGCGGCAAACGCGTCACCCTTGCCAGCGAAGCCACAACACTGAGCAAACCGCAATTAATTAGCGTTGCGGAAAGCAAGCCAACTAGCATGCAAGTCAATCAACTGTCATCAACTGAGGTTTTGCCAATTGATGCGCCCGAAAATGCTAACGTCACAACGTTTGAAGAAATGGGCCGAAAACCGATGAATAGTGAACATTCAAAAAGCGAACAGGTCATCGCTGAACAAATCATGGCCGAAAACTCTTTCAGCCAGGAAAGCTTTATCAATCAGGCAAATACCAAAGAGATTATCATCAAGCAAAATCCGGCAACAGCTGCGTCCAGCCCCACAATCGGCTCCAACTCAAAACCAACTGGCATTGCTACCGACGCGCAAGAATTCACCATTGCTCTTCTGCCAAATTTTGCCCCTGCCCCAAAAGACAAAAAAATATTACAAGCACAGCCAAACAAAAATGATGGCAATTTGATTGACAATGCGCGCCTCGCTCTACCACCGCTGATAACGCCCAAAGCCGCCGCACCTGATCAGTTTGCTCCCAATACTGTATTACCAAGAGCGCCCAAGGCGCCAGAATCAGATGGATTGCAAACCGGCTTTTTTACGCAACGCCAAGGTCCAATTTTACCGCTAGTAACTGATGCGGCAAGAACCAAAAAAATGCTTTTAGCATTGGAACAGGAAATCGAATATATCCGGTCAACCGTCATCGACCTTGGCATCTCTGTTGAGGCCCTGCCACGCGAAATTGAGGTTGCCATCACTGAGAAGAATGACAACTTCAAAAACATAATGATCAATCTTGCTGAACATCGAGCCGCGCTTCGTAAAATTCCATTCAAACCACCAATGCTCTATTTCTATATCTCAAGCGACTACGGCAACCGGAAACATCCAAAAACCGGCAAGACATCATTCCATCATGGCGTTGATCTGGCGGGCACTTGGCAAGAAAATGTGCGTGTAACCGCCCCAGGGACAGTGATTTATGCTGGCACCGAAGGATCATTTGGCAAGGTTGTGCGGGTAAAGCATGATTTTGGCATTGTCACAACCTATGCTCACCTAGCTCGCATCACCGTCAAGCTTGGTGATTATATCGGTGAAAATCATGTTATTGGAAAAATGGGCAATACCGGAAGGTCAGCAGGCGCTCATCTACATTATGAAATACGCATCAATAACAAATCAATCGATCCGGTAAAGTTCATGACTGTTGGCCGCGAAATCAGTGTTGCTGGAGAATTGCGGCAATCAAGCCTTATTGAATAGCGCTCGAAAGCAACTTAATTCCTCTTTTTCGACTTATCAATGGCGATCTATGGCATGCGAAATGCATTACCCTAGAAAGAGCCGACACTGTCAAAAATTTGTGGTGAATGATACCAAGAGGAGAGCCGGGATGAGCCGTCAGACAAAACCAGTTTTTACCATTGAGGCCGAAACTGCATTTGGCCAACAGACAGGCGTTGAAGCAAAAGACCTTGGCATTGAATTTGTTCATTTTGACCAAGACGACAAGCCCGAAAGCCAGCATGTCGTTCCACTTGGTAATTTTATGAGCGACCAGCCCCTGACTAGTGAGGAATATCTTATCACACGGTCTTTAGTGGCTGCGCAGGCAATAAAATAATCGCACCCATTGCCGATGGAAAATTTCTACCAAGTGATGCCTGCTGCTAGTTGAGCGGGACCGCCATGCGATAAAAGAGCCAACCTAAAACTTTATATCATTCAAGCGAGGGAGTGAGGCGGGCGCGGCCAGAATTCAGCTAACGTATATTGCTAAGGCGTGCTTGCATACGACGTTGTGACGATGATGGGATATTCATCATCTCGCGATATTTAGCGACGGTGCGGCGGGCAAGATCAATGCCCTCATCAGCGATCATTTTACAAATTGCCTCATCACTTAGCGGCTTTCCAGGGGTTTCCTGACCAATCAATCGTTTTACCATATTACGAACAGCTGCAGCCGATGCATCACCCGTTGGCGCACGTGATGCAATATTGACACTGAAAAAAGATTTTAAGGGCATGCCGCCACGTGGCGTTGAAATTAACAGCCCAGTTGTCACGCGGCTAACAGTACTCTCATGCATTCCCACCGCCTGTGCTACATCGCGCAGAGATAGAGGCCTTAGATAGTCCAATCCTTTTTCCAAAAAATCGGTTTGCTGACGGATAATTTCAGCACTGATTTTCAATGTTGTTGAATTGCGCTGTTCTACAGCTCGCTTTAGCCAACGCGCATTATTAAGAGCATCTGCCGAATAATTTTGCGCCTCATCATCCATCTTTTTGGCAGTGACCATCTCGGCATAATCTTCATTGATCACAATCCCAGGAAGCGTTGACCGATTAAGTTCGACCACCCAGCCATCCGAGCGCCGTTTTACAATCACATCCGGACTGGGCATTTCAAGATGGTCAATCCCAAGGAACTCGCCCGGCTTTGGATTTAATGTGCGTATAATCGTAAGCATTTCCATGACATCATCAGAAGTGCACTTAATGAGACGCGCAAGACGTTTTACTTCACCGCGGGCAAGCAGATCAAGATTTTCCAATAAAATGGAAAATGCGTCGGTCATGACACCGAGCTCGATCAGTTGCAAGCGTATGCAATCTTCAAGATTGCGCGCAAACAAGCCTGTTGGCTCAAAAGTTTGCAGAACGGTTAATACACCTTCTGCTTCAGCAAGACTGCAACCACTGGCATCGGCAACATCCTGTACTGGCATGCCAAGCCAGCCACTTGGTTCGAGCGCATTAACAAAATGTCCTGCAATCAAACGCTGTTTTGGGTCGTCCATTGCCAGGTTTAACTGACGAAACAGGCCGGGGTAGAACCCTTCTTTTGAAGACACATTGCTGATGGCATCATAGTCACCCTCAAAAGGCGCATTTGCTGCATTGTTTCGCGGCGTATCGACAATTGATTGGTCAAAACGGTTTTCAAAGTCACTATGTTCGGTCGGGTCTTCGGCTAGCGCTGCACTTTCTTTCAAATCAGCAAGGTTCGTTAAATCGGCGGCTGGAGAGGGGTCAGTACTTTCATTGGCCATTGATTGAACTGAGTCCTCGATTTCGCCAATTTCTAAAAATGGGTTCTCATCCACCTGCTCTTGCAAGTGTTGGCTAAGTTCTAGATTAGACAATTGCAGTAATTTGATGGCTTGCTGCAATTGCGGCGTCATCACCAAAGACTGTTTTTGTTTTAGTTTTACTGACTGAGAAAGTTGCATAATCCCGTCCTCCTAAAAAAACTTTGAGGTTACGGCATGCAATTTGCAAAACATCTATTTGACGAACGGTTTTGTCAAGAAAACGACATATAATATTATGTATTTCAATTAGTTATGATTTTGTCAGGATTTTTGCTTTTCCTCCATGTCAGAGTTCAGACAATCAAAACCGATCTAATCAGCAATTGAAATAAGTCGCTATTTAATCTAATTTTGTTGGATCAATTTACTACAAATCCTGATTTAACAAATTTTTACCCGAGACTAAAATGATTTACACTAAAACCAACCCAAGCGCTGGGCCATGTCATCGTTGTCGGATTATCCGATCTTATGTAATGTTTACCCTAATGCTTGTGATTTTAGCTGTGGTTGCTGGCGACAAATTTAGTCACATAAACTTTTTAACTCCATCCTGGTTTGCAGCAGCAATAGTTGGGTTTGGCTGCGTAAGCTTTTTAGTAAAACTGATTTCCTGGAAATTTTTTAACAAAATCATTTAGCGGTCGCGAACAAGACGAACCAAGATCTCCTGATACGGGAAAAAGCGACCATAGGTGAAACCAGTCATAAAATTGACTGACCAAATATGTCGTGATGCAAAGCTATTCACCTCACCCGTCCAATACGGCTCACCATAAGTATTCGGGAAGGTGTCTAATTCTATCTTTACTGGGGAACAATCATCACAGATAAGCCCTTCAAGTTCAGTTCGTGTTGGCAAACGCCAGCCTGGTCCCAATTGCTCATTAGCGATGCTAATCGCCCTCGCCGCATCATCTTGACTCAGTTTAAGAGCCTTTCCTTTGCAATCATCACTATCCCAAACCTGACCAACTGAGCAGCGCATCCATTCGACATTATTTTGCAGATCTGTGACGAGGTGGTCTCGTGCCATGAATTTGCCAGATTTAACAATTACCACATTGTCAGCGCTACTTAGTGATGATGAGCTTTGAGCGAATGCAGCATTTGCAATGACTTGAATTACGACAAGTACAGCTAGAGAAAAACACCAGATTGTCTTTTGAAAAAATGCAAAAAACCGCATTAGCTTTATTTTATCCTCACTAGCTTAAATTTATATAGAAGTAATCGATGATACAAAGCATAGATTGCGCCAATTTAGATTTAAAAACCATAATTTCTGATATTTTTTGTTTTTCCTATAAAAATCATAGGTCATAGTTGGGTTGGTATTGTTTTTGCTTAGTTGAAAACATCAAAGTCAAAGATAACGGCAGGAAAAGAGTAGTTATACAATGGATTTAGCATCCCTCATTGGATTTATAGGCGCCATCGGTATGATTCTCGGAGCGATGATCTCCGGTGGCGGTGTTGGCCCATTCATTGACACCCCATCTCTTTTGATTGTGATAGGCGGCACCTTTTTTTCAGTTATGTACACATGCCCGCTGCCCGTTTTTCTTGGAAGCTTTGCAGCAATGGCAAAAGCGTTTCTTCCGCCAGTTAAAAAGATGGATGAATTGGTTGAGCGCATGGCAGAACTTGCAGCGATAGCACGTAAAGATGGAATGATGGCGTTAGAAGGACAGGACGTGCCGGATAAATTTTTCCAAAAAGGCCTGCAAATGTTGATAGATGGCGCAGACGAGACAAAGCTTGTAACCCAACTGAATGGGGAGATAAAAGCAATGAGATCTCGGCACGAAGCCAACCAAAATGTTGTTAAGGGATGGATTGATATTGGCCCAGCCATGGGAATGATTGGTACATTGATCGGACTAGTTCTAATGCTTGGCAACATGGCTGACCCAAAGGCGATCGGCCCGGCTATGGCAGTGGCTTTGCTTACGACAATGTATGGCGCTATTATTGCTAATATTATCTTTATGCCAATGCTAGTTAAACTTGAAGGCTATACAGCATATGAAGTTATCTATCGTGGGCTGGTGGTTGTAGGCCTTCGAAATATCGCCAAGGGAGAGTCTCCACGCAACATTCAAGATCAAATGGTTTCGGCCCTCCCCCCGAAAATGCAAGCCAAACTCGAAACGGCATAGTTCAAGATAGTTTGAACAATGCGACGATCATCCCTTGATGAGGATATGAAGAATGGCTGAAGATACCGAAAACGAAGTCATCGAAGAAGAAGAAGAAGAATGTCCGAAATGTCCTCCTGTTGGCGCACCAGCATGGATGGCAACCTTTGCCGACATGGCGACATTGCTAATGGCTTTCTTTGTTTTGATTTTGTCTTTTGCCGAGTTTAATGTGCCAAAATTCAAACAAATTTCTGGTTCGTTAAAAAACGCCTTCGGTGTTCAAAAGATTGTGCCAATTGTTGAGCAACCCAAAGGCACAACAGTGTTGTCACTAAACTTCAGCCCGTCTCCGGCTAAATCAGTTACCGATGAAATGACTCAGCAAACGACAGAGACAACAAAGCCAGAACTTGAGTCTCAAACTAAAACAAAAGACAGCGACGGTAGCGGAGAAAAACAAAGCGACGCTGAAGACCTTGTTAAAGCCCTGGAAGAGGCTGTAGCACGCGGTGACATTCAGGTCGAAACGTTGGGCGAGAATGTTGTTGTGAACTTTACCCCAACCGAAGCGGATCAAAAAGATCTTCCTCAGTTACTTCAACAAACCTTGAACGCCATTGAAAAGGCAAAAGCAGCCACCGGCAAGTCTGAGCAAGACGTTCTATTTGGTGGCATTGAAGGACAGTTGAAAGAACTTGCCGCAGCTGCCAACGCGGCGGCGAAAAGCACCCAAGAACAAGCGGAAGCAAAGGCTGAATCTAATAAAAAGGCACAGGTTGCCGAAGATGAATTGAAAGTTGCTTTGCGGCAGGAGATAGGTCAGGGGCTTGTTGATGTTCAGCGCGAAGATGACAAGGTTATTATCACAGTTGGCGCTGGCGGTGCGTTTGCGTCAGGGTCAGCCAACTTGACCCCCGAAGCAATTGAAATTATGAACCGCATTGCCGAAGTGAATGCTGCGGGGAAAAGCAAGATTAAGGTATCCGGTCATACCGATGATGTGCCATTGATCTTTGGCTCGAACTACCGGGACAACTGGGATCTTGCGGCAGCGCGTTCAGCCAGCGTTGTACAGGCCTTTGCTGCCAATGGGACGATTTCCGAAGAACGACTCGAAGCCATTAGCTATGGCGAGTCCCGTCCAGTTGAACCGAACGATACCCCAGATGGGCGCGCTAAAAATCGCCGTATCGAAATAGAAATCAATTACTAACCATCCCAGACGCTTCTCATATTATTCGGTCAATACTAGCATGATGCAATCTGGTTACAAACGCGCCAGAGGGTAGTCTGATCAACGCCCCATTGTCAGACTTTTATGTCTCCAAAGGAGCTATTAGAACTCAGGCCAGCGATCTTACCTTCTTACAAGCACCCAATTCATTCCAACGCTTAATTTTCAAAGGGCGCATCGCCACCTGCTGAGGCTCCATAACGTATAATTAGGGCACCCCCACAAGCCGAAAGGAGCGCACGCCCGCGGGGGCCAGGGCAGGTCTGAAGACTGTCGGTGAGAAAGGTATTTGAGAGTGATACGGGTATAAGATAAAAGCTTAGGCTGATTGCTAATTGGATGGTGAGGGATCTGAGCTTGAAGCTGGTGGGCCAACATAGCTATAACTAAACTGGCATTTTGGGTCTAGTTGTCGGCACACCATCTGGGCTTCAGCAGAACTACGTGCCGCGCAAACATGCCAAAAATAATGTTCAGTAAACAGACTATAGTTTCTGATCAGGCGAAATTGAATTCGATGAAAATAAATCGCAAGTAAAATCGCTGTGGCAAAAAACAAACCCAAATGAACAACCGCCGAGGTTGCGTATGCAGCGATCACCGCTGCTAACGGCTCCCAGGCTCGATGCTGGAGAAGCCATACAGGTGGCGCTAAAGTAGCGATGGCTGAATATGCAGTATCATAAAGAACAACATGTCGCTGAATATCCCGAAGCGCTTCGTAATTCTGGTAATGGTCTTTTGGGCCCATGTGATGCTTGGCAAACAATACTCCTGCGGCAATTGACGCCTCAGCATCAGCATAATCCAGCTCAACCCCCAGCCTTTTTTCTATCAAAACATCATAGATGATATCATTACGGCAAATGGTTAACAGAAGTTTTTTTTGACTTTCCTGCGCTTGATCACAGAGCGCCCGAAACGCATCAATATCAGAGTTATTTAGCGCACCATCAATCGCGACAAGGATATCTCCATCACGTAGGCGCAGGTCGCGAGCATGTGCGACACGTGGCAGGGATTTGATTTTGATAAATTGTGCTGGCGCCGAATCTGTGGATTTTACTTCTGCATTATCTGTAACGCCGAGATTTGCACGATCTTGATCAAATTCGGCCACCAGGATCTCCATTCCCTAACATTTTCCACCAGATAACTATCAGTTAGACAATTTTTTATCTAGGGGAATGTAATGCGGTTTTGTTGAGTCTCAAGGAGCTTGCGGATTTCTTTGGTTTGCAATTTCAGAGCCTCGATCTCTTTTTTCGTTTTGGACTGCGTCTCGGCAACATTCTGTAATGCCTTGTTGCTGGCGATCTTTTTATCAATGGCATCCATTGATTTCAAAACAGTTGACTCAAGGCCAGCCAGGCCAACCTTAAGGCTGCTGGTGATAAGCTTATTCTGATCTGTCATTGCTGATTTAAGACCATCTCCAAGCGCTGCTGTTGATCCACCCATACCATCGCCAGTCTTTTGCAATTGTGCAACGATGCTGGCGCTACCATCCGCCATAACTTTTTTCAACTCGGCAATTTGCGAGGTTGATTCACGGTTTAGCTTAACCAGCTCTTCCTGCTTAGATAAAGACACTTGCAACTCAGCCAAAACCGTGTTGAGCCTTTCGATATTCTCGGAAAACACAATCAAACCTTGGCGATTAGTTGTTGTCATAAGCTTCAATTCAGAAATTGACTTAAAATACAGGGTCGCCGAAAACGCCAGTGCAATCACTGCTGCTGAAATGGCGCATACAAAAGTAATGGTGGTGTAACGATGAATCTGTGACACTTTGCTTTCCAACTTCTTATGTTCACGTTTAACCTGGCTATATTCTGAGGTAACATCTGTTGCCGCATCTGCAGCGTCCAGTGCAAGTTTGATACTTTCCTGGACTGAATTAAGTTCACTTGCCATCAGACTTTCCTCTGGTTTTGTGCTTTGCGGCCTGCATCGGTGGCCGGGCGATCTTCACGATATGCACATTGCATGCCAGTTGATTCAATGACCACTAGAGATGGCAGGCTTTTGGTCTTAAATCCAAATTTTGCGCAACCATAGGGCCGATGCCGATCATACGTGACAAAATAATGCGCACAGCCATGACAGCGCACTGGATTTTTTGCATTACCATCCACTAGTTTTTTCGCCATTTTGCAGCAAAATCAGCAATCACAAACCTCAGCCCACCTAGCCCACAACAAGCAGCTGCGCACAAACCGCCAATGCCACGCCAAGTCTCACCATTTCCCAGCAAACCAACGCTGAAGATCAACAAATAAACGGCCAGACCCAAAAAGGTGCAAGTGCTAATCATTTCACCAATTGATTGGTTTTTACGCATTAAAGCCTCCTACCCCGGCCATCAGTGGCTTACCAAATTCATCAAAGCGCATATCTTCAGGCAATTCAACATCTGGACGCTCAAGGTCTTCGCCACGATCCACTCGGTAAATATAAGCCAGAACCACAGCAACCGCTTGATATAGCATTTCTGGGATTTCTCGACCAATCTCGCCACTAAAGAATAGAGCACGTGCCAATAAAGGGCTCTGGAAAATCGTCACATCAGCATCATTGCCACGCTCGATAATCATTTCAGCAATTTTGCCACGCCCCATCGCTAAAATCTTCGGCGCTTCCAGACTGCCAACATCATATTTTAGCGCAACCGCAAAATGGGTTGGGTTTGTAATGATTGCAGTTGCTGATGGGACATCATTCAAGGCCGTTTGCTGACGCGCGGCATTTGCCGAATTTTCCATCTGCATTCGGCGGATTTTTGCTTTAACTTCAGGTGAACCATCCGTCTGTTTGTATTCGTCTTTTTGATCCTGCTTGGACATTTTCAATTCTTTAATATGCGTGTGGCGTTGCCACATGTAATCAAGCAGGGCAATCACCGCCAAAACTACCAATAAAGCGCCAAGAATCTTGGGAAACATACTTGCTGCTGACGCTACAGCCTCACCGAGCGAGCGGAAAGGTAATTGCAGAATTTTAGGCGCCTGATCATAAAGAACAGCAATCGCAACACTAAAAAGCAAAACAACCTTTAACGAAGCCTTGCCAAGCTCAACAAGCGCCTTCACCGAAACCATCCGCTGCAAACCCTTTAGCGGGTTAATCCGATTCCCCTTAAAAGCCATGGCTTTTGGAGCAAAGTTTAAACTACCAGCCACAGCTGCCTGCGTTAGTACAGACACAACCATCATGGGCACTCCAACAAAAGCACCAGTAATAATAATTGTCTTTATCAATAAGGTAATGCGCTGAGTGATTAGCACGTCCAGATCGGCTCCAGGTTCAAGGCTAAAAAATTCAGCCCATCTTCCAAGTGTTGGCTCAATCACGGTGGGAACGGCAAACATCATCAATAACCCAACAAAAAGACCTGTGAAGACAAACATATCTTTTGACGTCAACACCTTCCCGTCTTCGGCTGCTTTCTCAAGTTTGCGTTGGGAAGGGTCCTCAGTCTTTTCTTGGCTGTTATCACCTTCTTCAGCCATTGCTTATTAACCCCAGAAGCTGTTGGATATTGTCAACTGCTGCATGAGCCAAATCATCCATCGCTCCACCGAGCACATCAACCCAAAGGTAGAGCAGTAAGAAAATTGCAAGCATGCTGATAGGAAAGCCAAAAGAAAACAAATTTAATTGTGGGGCTGAACGAGTAATCACACCAATAGCCAAATTGATTGCCACCAAAAAGGCCGTCAAGGGCAACATAATTATGCTTGCCGCAAAAAACATTGACCCAGCTGCTGCGATGCCGCTTTGAATTAACACTGGGAAGGCCGGCATCGCGCCAACCGGGAGATAAACATAGGAGTCAGCTACCGCGCGCAAAACCAGTAAATGCCCGTTTGATGAGAGAAAAATAACCGTCAAAAACAGCGAAAATGTCTTACTGATGACCGGTGTCTGACCACCTGAGTCAGGGTCAATCTGGGCAGCGAAACCAAGACCGGCCGAAGCCGCGATTTTCTCACCAGCGAGAAGCACGGCTGAAAACCAAATGGTCAGAACAAGCCCTGCACCGATCCCAATAGCAAGTTCAGTCATAATTACCTGAATACCAATTAAAGCGTCAAAGCTCTGCCAATCAGGAACCGTAACATTATTCATTACAGCAACGCCAAGGAGCACCGCCATAATAATGCGCACTTGGAGCGGCGTCGAACTGCCACCAAAGAAGGGGGAGGCAATCAAAAAGGCACCAATACGCAAACTTGCAAGAAATAATCCAGCTAAAAGCTCTATCAAAAATTGAAGGTTTAGGCCCGGAAGTGCCCCAGTACCGTTTAAATTTGATAATGCTAAATCACCCATTTGCCTAGCCAACCTGAGCGACTTGATCAAATATAAAATAAAAATAATCTGATAACTGAACCATCATAAGATTGGCAAGAAGGCCAAATGTTATCAACACTATAACAAGCTTTGGTACAAAGCTGAGCGTTTGTTCATTAATTGAGGTAGCTGCCTGAAAAATGCCAATAAACAGACCAATCCCAAGCGCCACGAGTAAAACTGGGCCAGCTACCATAACGATCTGCCAGAATGCCATCCTCAGAAATTCAACATTCATATCAAAGCCCATAATCAGTTTCCTTCCACCCCACAGGGGTTAAACAGCAAATGTCGCAACAAGCGAACCAACCGTCATGCTCCAGCCATCGACCAAAACAAACAAAAGTAATTTAAAGGGTAAGGCCACTAGCATTGGACTAAGCATCATCATGCCAAGTGACATCAAAACTGACGCTACCACCATATCAATCACCAAAAACGGCAAAAACAGGAGAAAGCCAATCTGAAACGCGGTTTTTAATTCAGAAGTAATAAAAGCTGGCAACAACACCGTTAACGGAACATCACCCGGCGTCTCAACCGCGCCCTTCGCAGCCAGATCCATAAACATGTTTAGATCATCCTTACGGGTATTCTTAACCATAAATTTTTTCATATCATCACTAGCCGATGACAGTGCATTCTCGGCGCTGACACTACCATTAAGATACGGTTCAGCCGCCGTATCATAAATCGTTGTTAGGGTTGGCGACATGATGAAAAAAGTGAGAAATAACGCAATCGCAATCAGAACCTGATTTGGCGGGGTTTGCTGCGTTCCCATCGCCTGTCGCAAAATTGACAGAACAATGATGATCCGGGTAAATGATGTCATGCCAAGCACCAAAGATGGCAGAACCGTCATTGCGGTCATCAATGCTAATATCTGTAAAGACAATGAATAGGATGTGCTTCCATCAGCACCATTGCTGGAAATCAGCGCCGGTAAACCAGCACCAAGTCCAGCCATGTTACTGGAAAAACTACTTGCTGCATCCTGCGCCACCGCTGGTACAGCAAAAAAGATGGCTGTCGCTAAAATACCACTGACGAAAAGTAATGCCCGAACGTATTTCATCATCGGGCTAGCGGGCTGCATTCTGCTGCCTCCAGCTTTGAAAGGTTTGGGCAAAAGCCTGTTGTTCATCCGTTGATGTCATTTGAGAAGCCAAATTGGTAGGCTTTGCTGAACTGGAACCTTCAAACGGCTTTGATACCGCATGGGCATGCATCGCATCAGCAACTGCCGCACGCATCGCATCACTGTCAACAGCTTCATCATGCTGATGTTTTTTCCGCAATGTTGATCCTGCATTGGCAATCGACAATGGAATAAGGCTAGGCGCGTGGCCCTTGGCCGACACCATGACAAATTCTTTAGAGTCGATTATTACCAGCCTCAATCTCTCGGTTGGACTCACCGCGGCATCTTCAACAACGTTAATACGTTTTCCAGCTTTCATGCTGGCACGGATCACAGTGCTTTTTTTCCGAAGGATAATTAACAAAAGGATCATCACACCAAGAAAGGCGGCGGTAATCAAAATTTGCTGAGTGCCTATAATGTTCGTATACATTGCCATACTCCGTCAGGACGATCCTGATCCGAAAGAGGCAAAATATGTGCCAGAGTCAAAAACAGACCCTTAAATAAACATTAAGGGTCTGAATATATTTATTTTATTATAATGGCCCCAATCACAAATACAGCAAAGCCTTTTGTTGGGCGTCAAATCAATGACATGTCAGGCTATCATCGATCAAATCTGATCTAGAGGTTTTCAACTCGTTTTTCAGGGTCAACAATTTCCGTAAAGCGCACGCCAAAACGCTCACCAACCATAACGATTTCGCCCTTGGCAATCATGGTTCCGTTAACGAGAATATCCAGCGGATCTCCAGCGAGCCGGTCAAGCTCAATTACCGCGCCCTCGTTCAAACGCAACAAATCACGGATCTTAATTTCAGTATTACCAACTTCAACTGTCATCTGGACTTCAACATTTTCCAAAACGCGCAGATTTTCAGCTGTAACTTTTGATGTGCTGGCCGCGCTGGCATCAGCAGCCGTTGACGGTTCTTTGGCGTCATCTGTCTGATTTTCAGTTTCATCTGCCATCATCTTTTCCTTTTCTTTTACCAGCGAACTGGCCTCACATAGACATTATCTAGATCCGCCGTGACAAGCTTACCGCCACCTGCCCGGACACTTCACCAATATCGGCAAAGAATATTGGATTGTTTTCAACTCGAACTTCAATGCCATCATTAATCTGAATAGGTACTACGTCGCCCGTTTTCAGGCGAATTAATTGACCCATCGACATAACTGGCTCACCAAGAAGCGCGGTGACATTCAATGGAATGTTTAAAATCGCGCGCTCCATCTTCTCGCGCCATGTTACATCATCATCTCCAGTTTCTGATTGGACACGCGATCTGAGTTGCGAGGCGATAGGTTTTAATGTCTGCAGTGGATATACGACATCCACGTTAACCGAATCTGCGGAAGGTAGCTGGATAAGGAATGAACAAATGATAACAAGCTCATTTCCATCAACAAATGATGCAAATTGCGGGTTTACCTCACGGCCTTGATACAAAATTTTAATTTGCATCAAATCACTCCATGACGTTGTCAAAGCCTCGCACAAACCACGATTAACAATCTCGATCACACGTTCCTCAGTGCTAGTAAACTCTGTACGTTTCTGATCAGCTTGTAGGATTGACCCACCATAATATGATGCTGTTAGCGTTGAAATAAATTTTGGGCTGATTGTTAGCAGCATTGGCCCGCGCAATTCTTCCATTCGCGAGATATTGAGGTTCATGAAAGTACCAATGCTTTCACAATACTCATCAAAGGTTTTAACTTCAGGTGGAAACGGCGAAATACGCGGTTGAACGCGCAACATAGGTAAAAACACACCACGCGCAACTCGGGCAAATCTTTCATTGATCAATCGCAGCGCATAATAGTCTCCCATCAACGACAAATCATCTTCGCCAAATTGAAATGAACGAACTTCAGCCGTCCCAGATACATCGGCATGCACGTTATGAGACGAGCCTTTCAGCCCGTCCATCAGCGCTTCGACTTCTTCACTTGATAGTTTACGTGATGACATGTCCTACCGAGACTTTTCCGTTTAACTCATTAACTTTATTGTAAAACAAATGAGGTAAAATGAACCTCACTCACACCGCCAAAATCTTCAAGCGCAATCAATTTGTTATTGATGCTTGTGGTTAACGCCTTCGCAAGCTGCTCACGACCGTTCTTACCCTGAATATCAGCTTCGGAGAACTCACTAATCGCATTCAGAATCTCTGATCGAAGTGCCAATTGATGCGCCTCGACATTTGCCATGACGGTATCATCATATTGCGTGGAGACGCCAAGACCAACTTGCAAGAACTTACGCGAATTCATCAAGTTTGTAGTAAAGGTACCCGGGAATTCAAAATAAGTCGTCATAAAGGTCTTGACCTCAGGGGTCTCCTTCGGAACCTTAGTTTCCCCTTCAGCAGCCTTTTCATCAGCGGCTTTCTTTTCCTCAGCTTCAGTCATTTTCCGTTCGATAATCTGCTCAATCTCTTCCGAAGGATCTGGCTGATCACTGCCAAACAAGAAAAATCCGCCGCCTAAACCCGCGCCAACAAGAAAGAGGCCACCAAAGACAAATCCTAGAATTTTTAAAATTCCACGACTCTTTTTAGGCTGGTTATTTTCGTCATCTGCCATAGATTCATCCTCCAGTGGACGTCCCTACCTAGTACATTAGTATGAGCAACTGTACTAGGCCTGAATATTTATCAAATTTTCTGATCTCTCGGTAGTCATTTCTGCATTGGCTGGACCATCATTTTCGGTCTTGCCTGCGATGGCTTTATGAGGTGTTTCCGCTGTATTTTGTTGGTTGGCCTGCCCATCTGAGGCATTACCACCAAATCCCTGCGACTGGCCCGAATTGAGGCTTCCTAGGCGAATGCCAGAGGCTTCGAGCATTTGCGCTAATCGCCCTTCGGCATCATTCAACATGGAAGCCGCAACTGATGTTTCGGTTTTAATCAAAACATTTGCTCGATTGTTTTTCATTACAAGGCTAATGCGCATTTTTCCAAGGTTACGGGGGTTGAGTTGAAACTCTAACTGATCCTTGCCGCCGGCAAGCCCTCGTTGTACACGTTGGAGCAGCATCTCGCTCCAGTTATTTTTTGCCATATCTAGTGTTTGCAGCATATTAAGATTGTTCAACAATCCTCCACCCGCGATAGACCCTGATTGACCGCCATTTTGACTGCCTGACTGACTACCTGATTGACCGCCTGAGTGCGAGTGGCCACCAGATTGGCCTGCAATCCCAGACACGGTATCAAGCATTGCTGAAGCACCTTGGGATGGGCGCATCAGTTCAACGACGTTTTGGCTTTGTGCCGAGTGCATAGATAACTTGTCGCCAAAAGCCAGATTTTGAGCAGACAACATGGCCTGTTTCAGACCTGCGCCGCTCACAAGATTTTTTTCTTTTTTTCCAATAAACTCATTCGTTTTATCTCCAAAAAGCTCTGCATCAATTTCGGCATCACGCTGTTCAAGATCAAGCGAGCGATTCGTCATCAAGTTGGCAAATTTAGCCGCAAGCTTGCCATCCGCCGATTGCGCCGGCAAAGGTCCAATGAAATTTTCCAGTAATTTTGCCTGACCGGTGGTATTCTTTCCGGGCGCTGCGACGGCCACTGTCGTTCCGTCAAACTTCACATTTGCTAACGCAATATCGCGTCCAGTTTTTATAGATGGCGTCGAGCCAGGCGTCTCACCTTGCCCAGCAGTACCTTGCCCACGATCAAGTGACGGCCTTATTTTTAGAAATTTTTCATCAACGGAACCCGATAATTTACTCTCTTCAGAGGCCGTGTTTGTGCTCAAAAAGTTCCCAGTTTCAATCTTAGCTGCGTCATCATCATTTGCCATTCCGACATAGCCATTTGTGTTAAACGGCATTGATCCGATTATATCCGCTAATGCATTAGCATTTTCATCTTCGTGCAAAAATTCTTCACCATCTGTCGCAACCACATCATCGGCGTCAATTGTTGGCTGGCCAGATGATTTCTGTTGTAATTTAGATGCCGCCTGCTGCGCAACGATCATCGCGAGCAATTCTTCTTGAGGCTCACCTTTAGCATCATCTTGATCTTGTGATTGCCCTGCCAAAGCACCAGCAACTGTCGTGGCGTCCATCGCGATGTCTTTGATGGACCCATCAGTTGCCGCGCCATCAAACAATGCTGTAAACAACAAATCTCCACCTTTCTTTTCTGCATTCACAGATGCTGGTGATTTCCCACTGACTCCAGCTATTTGCACAGATTTAGGCACTATTTTTGACATGTTACACAGGTCCGCTTATCAAGATCGCATTGATTATAATTGAACCGATGATGCAATTCAGATGCCATTATCTCACCAATGTAGGTTTTTATTGCGTCCGTTGCCGTCGTCTTGATGCTTCGTCATCTTCGCGCTTTGTTTCACGTTCATTCCGTTCTTTAGCACGCAGCGCACTTGCCTTGTTGGCAGATTTTTCCCGTCGCCGATCAGATTGAGCGATTTTTTGCCGCATCGTTTGCAATTCCTGCGCGAGATGATCACAGCGGTTATTAGCAGTCTCAAGTTGTTCACGGATTTTATAATTTAACTGCGCAGCGACACGAAATGTCGCCATTACTTGCTCACCATCTTCTAGAGCCTGGTCACGCGCCATTTCACTGAGCTTCTGACGCATTTTGTCAATCCGTTGAAATTCACTATTCAAAAGGCCCAGACCACGCATTTGCTTATTTATCAAAACGCGCTCTTTTAAAGCAAGACGATCAAAGGTCGATAATCGGCGGCTCATGTTTGTGCCTGCATGTTAAATATGTCAGTCAGTGCCTTTATACTATCTCCACAAGATGCGCTTTGATCGAAAGGCTGCCGGATATGCTCCATCAGTTTTGGCCAAAGCTGGACGGCAAGGTCAAGATCCTGATCTTGACCTGGTGCATAACCACCCATCAATATCAAATCTCGATTTTCCATATAAACCGAAACTAGTCTCCGAAAATATTGAGCAGCCTGAATCTGGTTTTGATTAGCAATATCATTCATCACACGACTTATTGATGCCGATAGATCCACCGCTGGATAAATGCCCATCTGCGCCTGTTCCCGCGACAGCAAAATATGACCATCAAGAATAGCCCGAGCAGTATCAACGACCGGATCATTAGCGTCGTCACCATCAGCTAAAACTGTGTAAAATCCAGTAATTGACCCTTCATTTCCAATGCCAGTGCCGGTTCGTTCAACCAGCGCCGGAATCATAGAAACAACCGAAGGTGGGTAGCCTTTTGATGTAGGCTGTTCACCAAGTGCCAAGCCAATTTCACGGCGTGCATGCGCAACCCTCGTCAGCGAGTCCATGATCAGGAGAACATTCTTTCCCTTTGAACGAAAATATTCGGCAATAGCCGTCGCACGATTTGCCCCACGAATGCGCAGCAAAGGGGATCGATCAGCTGGCTCAGCCACAATTATCGTTCGGTCACGCGATGCACCGTGGAGTGCTTCAGCTGTAAAGCTCGCCACTTCGCGCGCACGCTCACCTATCAAGCCAACAACAACAATATCTGCTTCAGTAAACCGCGTCATCATGCCAAGAAGCACTGATTTACCAACGCCGGAACCAGCGATGATACCAAGACGCTGTCCCTGCCCGACCGTAAGCAAACTATTAATAACACGCACACCAACATCGAGCTGCTTATTAACCGGGCGACGCGCCAATGGATTTGTTTTTTTACCATTTAATGGCCAACTGTCGCCAAGACGCATTGGCGGACCGTCATCAAGCGCATGACCTAATGCGTCAATCGCGCGACCGAGGAGTTCTGGCCCGACTTTTATCAAATGCCCGTTATCACTGACCGTTACCTTGGCACCAACGCTGATTTGCGCATTATGATCATGAACAGACAAAAGATTGGTGTTGTCTTTAAAACCAATAACCTCGGCATTGGTTGTTTCACCTTTTTGGACACCAACCTGACAAATGGTTCCGATTGTCGCCGGAAAGCCGTCACATTCAATGATGTGACCATCAAAACGACTTACTCGTCCCGAAAGCTGGATAGGCTTATCGAAGTTTAAGGTATCAATATTAGAAACAAGTTGTCCAAGAACGCCACTCATGCGTCATGCTCGTCTGGTTTGTCGGGCAAAGTCTCACGTTCAGTTTGAACAATCGCACCACTTTCCGCCGGACTCAACTCTTCAGCAAGTTTGGGAGACGCGGTCTCACCTGACGAGGGTTGAACGGGTAGTGAATTTTCTGAAATAGAGGCTTCAGCGTCAGCCCTATTAGCTTTTTCTTCGGCGGTGTGGGTGTGTTCACCCAACCCGTCATGGTTTAAATCTTCCAAATTAGGAGCATGCTCTTCCTCATTTACTGCATTGACAAGGTCTGCATCCACCAAACTTGCACCACTGCCATCCGGATCAGTATTTGCAGCATCGCTGCTTGCAATTAAAGCCCCTTCAATCGGCGCGACTACATTCCCCCTTACAGCCTCTGACGTGTAATTACTGCCAATGCGGTTGTTAGCAATGTCAATTAGTTCAACACCATCAAACTTCAACATAACATCGCCGCGCATCAAGTCTGGATTTGCAACGAAACCCAACGCAGCGTCAGTGAAATACGGCGCCATTAAGCTATAATCATCTGGATTTAGCTGCACTTGACCCTCACTGATTTTCTTTCCAATAGAGCTAACAAGAGCGTTAATCCGTTCAGAGAACGCCTTTGGCATAGAATCAATCTGCTGGCCAGCACGCTCACTTGCTAGTTTTAAAATTGCCGTATGAATTGACCCCGCGAGAGTATCCGCTTGCACAGCTTGGGGTTTTGCTAACGCGTCAACTGCTTTAGCAAAAGCTAAAACCACATCTTCTAATTCTGCCTTTGCTGCCATTTTGGCGGCAGCTTCTGTCTCTGCAATAGCAAACTGCCTGCCCTCAACAATACCTTCAGCCTTGCCACGTTCAAACGCTTCGTTCGCAGTCTCAAAACCTCCTGCAATCTTTACAGCCTGCTGACTGTCATGCGCGGTCAAGTTCTGGCTGGCGTCAGCGGCTAGGTTTTGACCATTGGCGTCAGATTCATCTGTTTCTAAATTAGTTTTTGGCGTTACGTCTTCTTCGCCTTCTCCCGAAATCAACTCTTCACCGCGGGCGCGCGGCGCGGAGGTGTCTGATGAGGGTTGAACAGGCGATAGGTTTTCTAATTCAGACGCGTCAGCGCCACCTATATTGGTATTTTCTTGGACGACTTGTCTATGTTCGTCAAGCTGCGCATCAGCTAAATCTAGTGAATCATCAGTATGATGATCCTTCGTCTGACTTGCCTTTTTTTGGGCTTCCCGCGCTTGAGCTTCAGATGCAATTTCCATCAGCGTGCGTGGTTTAAAGCTATCATCTTTCTTCACATTGCGTGTATCTGATCGCTTAAATTCAGCATTTTGAAGCACTGAAAGCAGGTGGGCTACCTCACTGTCAGCAAGGTGGCCGCTTTGCTCTTCAAAATCCTGATTGACCGCGTTGATCATCTCACTGACACTCTATTTTCAGACTACACAAAATCATCGCCACCACGACCAGCGAGAACAATACTTCCCTCGTCAGAAAGACGGCGCGCAACGTTAATGATTTCTTTCTGTGCAGATTGAACTTCTGTCAAGCGCACTGGACCAAGGGCCTCCATTTCATCCATAATATTGGCGGCCGCACGTTTTGACATACAAGAGAACAGCTTTTCTTGGAGCGGCTCATCGGCACCTTTAAGTGCAAGAATAAGTAGCTCGGTGTCGACCGAACGCAACAGCGTTTGCAGTGATTTATCATCTGACATGATTAGGGTGTCAAAAACAAACATGCTTTCCTGAATAGCCAACATCAGACCTTTATCGCCTTTGGCTATATCTTTCATAATCCGGCCTTCCATGGCCTGCTGAGTAAAGTTCATGATCCGTGCTGCGGCGTCAATACCGCCAACCTGTGTCGCCCGAAGCGATGTATTCGCCTTGAATTTTCTTTGCATCACATCCTCAAGCTCACGAAGCGCATCGGGACCAACCGTTTTCAAAGTTGCGATCCTACGAATAACTTCGGCTTGCATGTTTTCCGGCAACAATCCCAGGACATCGGCGCCAAGACCTGCATCTAGATAGGATACAACAAGGGCAACAATCTGTGGGTGTTCATCAGAAATTAATTCGGCAATCGAGCGCGCATCCATCCAGTCAAGAATTTCAATCGGCCGCGAACTAGTCGATGGAGCGATGCGGCTCAGGACTGATTGAGATTTGTCTTCACCAAGAGCCTTGGTCATAACGTTACGGATGTAGTTACCCGCGCCCATCCCAAGACTAGTTTGGGCTTTAATAATCGCAAGGAACTCGTCAAGAACAAGATTGACTGTTTCTTGATCAAGCCCCTGAACAGAATACATCGCTGTTCCAAGATGCTGCACCTCTCTTGGTGACAGATTACGCAGAATTTCCGATGCCTCATCCTCACCAATCAACATCATCAGGATAGCGGATTTTTGTGTGCCGGTTAGCCTGTCAAAAGTCGACTCAGCTTTTGGCCCTTTATCTTCTGCTGGAGCAGCCATATCACTCACCTTTTACTTTCAACCTGTTTTGCCTAGCCAATATCACGTGACATCATTGACTTGAAGACGTTAGAGACACGGCCCGCTTCATCGGAGACAATCATACGGATTACCGCAACCTTGTCATCATAGGTGTTCGCCGTATCAAGCATTTCTGCTGAAATTGATGCCTTCTTCGGCTTCAGTTTCGCCTTGATGTCTTCAAGGCTTTCGCCTTCACCAACCTCAATCTGTTCAAGATCAGGCTCGTCTTCAGAACCAGCGGCGCCATGCATGCCCGGAACTGTAACTGGGATCAGAATACGGTTCAATAGTGGGCGGACAACTCCTAAAATCACGATAGCAAGGATAAGCACAAAACCAACTTGGTTAATAATCGAACGCATGTAAGGCTTTTCAAACCACTTAATTTCAACACCTTCTGCTAACTCACTCATGAATGGTGCACTTGATACTGTCAGGCTGTCACCTCGCTCTTTATTGATGCCAATTGCATCAGCAACCAGCTTTTCAATTTGCAATAATTCACCCTCAGTCATTTTCTGCGTCGTTGGCAGGCCGGTTTCCGGGTCCATTATTGTACGCTCACGCACCAACACCGCCGCATTAATTTTACGAATGACGTTTGTTGGGTTTACCGTACTTGAGACAGTACGGCTCACTTCATAGTTTTTGACTTCACTGGATGATTGTGAACGCAATTCATTATCGGTACCACCTGCTGTCTTCTGCGTGTTTAAATCAGCTGGAGCTGGGGGTGTGTTGGCGACAGCTCCTGGAATACCTTTTGCTTGTGCTGCCATTGTTTTATCTGAAGAGCTCTGCTCACTGCGCAGCGCATTGCCATTTGGATCAACAATTTCTTCAGTAACCTCGCTTCGGGTAAAGTCGATATCTAAATTGATTTGGGCATTTATATTACCCGCACCAACGATTGGCGATAATAACGACGTAATACGTCCCCGGTAAATGTCTTCTAACCTTATCCTATGTTCAAGTTGCGAGTCCGACAAACGGCTCTCCACTCCTCCATTACTACTTGAAAGCAGATTTCCATTTTGATCAATAACTGACACATTTTCTTTGGAAAGATTGGGCACTGAGGCCGAAACCAGATGCGTAATCGCGTCAACTTTTGAGCGGCCAAGGCTGCGCCCCCTAGCAAGCTGTAAAAAGACCGATGCTGTCGGCTCGGCTTGCTGGCGGACAAACACCTCTTTTTCTGGAAGTGCAAGATGCACCCTTGCACTGGTTACCATATCAATTTCACTAATTGAACGTGCCAGCTCCATTTCTTGCGACTGTTTTAATTTTGCTGCCTCCACCGAACGGCTTGACCCCATTTGGATTGAATCCAACTGGTCATAACCTGTTGCAACCGACGCTGGTAGACCTTGAGCAGCTAAAGTCATACGTGAACTGTGGTAATTTTCGGTGGGAACCAGAACATCACCGGTGACTGGATCTAAAGTCACATTAACACCTGAATTTTTTAACGCATCAAGAACCCGAGATTTTTCTGCTTCAGGAAGGCCTGCATAAAGCGTGGTTCGTGTCGGCTGCTGCATCCATAGATAAGCTCCAAGGCCAATCACAGCTACTGCTAACGCAACAAAGGTAGGTAGCGAACGTTGAAAAGCTGGTTGGTTATAAATCCGGCTGACTTGCGATACGAGTGATCCTGCTTGCGCAAAAACACCTGATTCATTCGAAACCAATTCACGATTCTGATTTACAACTGCGTCGGCCATGTTTGTGTGTCCTGAACTTTTTTATGTGGATCCAAAGGTTTAATAAATTATTTCCATGCAGTATTGCCTAAACCGGCATATTCATAATGTCTTTATAAGCACTCAGCATTTTGTTCCGGACATTAAGGGTTAACTGAAACCCAAGACTGGAAACTTGTTGGCTGATCATGACTTTGGAAATGTCATTTTCCATACCCAGCTCATAAGCTTTCGTGATGTTGGCAGCCTGATTCTGAGCATTTGCAACTTCTTTGAGTGCATCACCCATTCTGCTGGTAAAAGGGGAACTATTAACCTCTGGGGCAAGTGCCGCTTCTGCCTGAGCACGAAGCTGGGCACGCAGTGAGGAAATTGGCCCCGCCATTGAACTAATTTGTGTCATGTTGATCCCCTAAAATTTCAAGCGCTTGCGCTTTTAGAAAGAAACATTTCGCTTGAAACGCTCTTAGAAATACGCTCTTGAATGGTTCCGTCGACCATAATATCACCAGCCCTGATTTTGCCGCCTGACGACAAAACAATAGCCCTCTGCAAAACATTTTCTAGCTCGCGCACATTTCCTGGCCAACTATAAGACAAGAGGATCTCAGCGGCTTCATCATCAATAAAGGGAAGATCTTCTAAGACCGAGCTATGACGCGCTAGAAGAATACTGCTAATCGGTATGATATCGTCGGTACGATGCGCTAAATGTTTTGTTGTCAAAGGAAACACATTTAAACGATAAAAAAGATCTTCACGAAATTTACCTTCGCTGATCGTCGATAACATGTCTCGGTTTGTTGTTGCAATCACCCGCACGTCAACATCAATTTCACGCTGGCTTCCAAGTGGTGTAACCTTGCGTTCCTGCAAAACACGAAGCAGTTTTGCTTGCAGCGATAAAGGCATTTCTGAAATCTCATCGAGAAGTAATGTGCCACCATCTGCAGCTCGAAAAATGCCTTTATTGGCAGTCGAAGCTCCAGTAAATGCGCCTTTTTCATGCCCAAATAAAATTGCTTCAAGCATATTTTCTGGGATCGCAGCACAGTTAATCGCCACGAATGCATTTTCTTTACGGTTTGACTGATTATGAATAAATTTTGCCAGCACCTCTTTTCCCGTACCAGTGGGGCCATTGATGAATGCTGTTACATCAGTCATTGCAACACGGTTAGCAAGCAACATCAACTGTCGGCTATTTGGGTCCGAAACCGCAACATGCTCGTCATCAAGGCATAATGTTGCGATTAGTTGCAGACTATAATTTTTTGGAATTTCGATCGTTTGTGAGACTTTTGGCATGTTAAAGCGAATTAACTTACCGTTCATTTCTTGTGAGACGAAGAATTGATCACTGTCATCATGTCCGATGACCATGAGTTTCTTAGCTTTCATGCCACGAGCAATTTCAACAATTGCTGTCGTTCCACCTGCTCTCTCGGCAAATTCTGCACTACAAAGAAAAACATCATAAAATTGGGGTACGTTAGTGATAGCTCGATCCGGAACAGTCTCATCACCACCCGATTGTTTGGTCGCGCCACTACCACAGATACCGACTTCCGCCATTCGCATTTTAAAAATATCGACCAACATGTCCGCCACAGGCAGTAACTGTTTCTCAATACAAACTTTAACCATGTCTCATGTCTCCCAAACAATCGTGCGGAGTAGAAAAGGCAAAATCCAAGCCAAGTCTAAACAGAAGATATTAAAAATATTTATCTATCTGATTTTTATTGATTTATTTTTTGGAAATTCATTTTAAAACACTCTAGTAACAATTTTCTGACACCAGCTTTGGAGTAAAGATTTTTCTATTCAATTTTCTGACACCTTGGTCTAGGATCATGCTAATGAACTGCTACTATGCATTAATTTTAGTTGGGAAATAAAAGTGGGTGAAAATGAACTCATTGGCCAGTCAGCGGCAATGCGAGATGTGCGGCGGCTTGTAGAAATCGCGGCGCCGTCCAGAACGACTATTCTGGTGCTGGGCGCAACAGGTACCGGTAAAGAACTAGTTGCACGCAATATCCATAAGCTCTCATCACGAAACGGCGACCTGATTTCAATCAACTGTTCCGCTATTCCAGCAGAATTGCTTGAATCAGAGCTTTTTGGTTATGAGAAAGGCGCATTTACTGGCGCCGAAAAAACTCGACAAGGCAGGTTCGAAATGGCTTCGGGGGGTACATTATTCCTTGATGAGATTGGCGATATGCCCTTACCCCTTCAAGCGAAGCTGCTCAGAGCAATCGAGACCAGAACTATCCAGCGCGTTGGCGGTGGAAAAGATATTCCTGTTGATCTTAGGCTTGTCTGTGCAACGCATCAAAACATTGAGGCCGACATTGAGGCTGGAAAATTTCGCGCTGATTTATTTTACCGGATCAATGTTTTCCCCATTAAATTACCTGCGCTCGCTGAGCGTGCGGTAGACATTCCTCAAATCGTCAACGCATTGAAAAAGGGTTTAGAAAAACAGAGTGATATCAAGAAGATGCCGGATTTTGACGAAAGCGCTATGCAAGAATTTATGCGCTACCCATGGCCCGGAAATGTGCGTGAATTACGCAACGTGATTGAACGTGCCTGCTTGTTGTTCCCGGGAAGCAAGCTTGAGTCCAAACACGTCCGAGACCATCTCTTGCGGCTTCGTGCGCCCAGCCCAACTGAGGAACAAGACGCACTATGGGCCGCATCAGCTGATCTAAGGCCAGATGTTTTGCATGATGGTGAGACGGCTGAAACAGAATCCCCGCTGCCGCATCCCAGTCACTATAAGGATTGGTTTGCTTATTTTGATACAATCGATTTACGACGGCATCTCCAAGATGTAGAGATAGTCCTAATCGAGGCTGCTTTAGAAAAAAGTGACGGAATGGTTAGCCACGCTGCCGATAGCCTAAAACTCAGGCGCACTACTTTGATAGAAAAAATGAAAAAGCTCTTGATCCAGAAACCAATTGTTTAAAAAATAAGATGCTGAAGAGAACAGCGTTAAAAGCTTGTGAATTTTTATCTTAAAAAATTCTACTGTAAGCCTGCTGAGCGCGAATTGATCGACCAGTTTCTCCGCTGATTTTTTGCATGTCTTGCTCAACCATAACTATCAGTTTTGAATTTTCCCGGGCAGACTGCTCTAAGATAGAGAAAAATTCTGCGTCAACACCCTGGATATCTGAGGACGCTAATTCATGCAGAATTTTCTGCCTTGCCTGATCAAGCAGGGTTGCGCGCGCATAGTTTCTTGCGTTAATGGAGGATACAATTTCTTTGTTAAGATTGTCGAATTGCACAGAGAGATCATTTTTCATTCGTTAATTTCTCCCCCATTTGGGCCCAAGCTTCCCTGATATCTGCGAGCAACGAGACAGCCCTTTTGGGCCCCTTGCTATCCATATCTTTAATGCTTCCGATAACCATTTGACGTGCAAATTCATATGTCTGGAATAGATTTTCCGCTATTTCCCCACCTTTTTCAAAATCAAGGCTGGACTGAAGGGAATAAATTATTGTTAACGATCTTGAAAAATGCTTAGAACGAAGCTCCAAGTCAGCCGTTTTTATGTCGATGTTTTCAATATATATTTCCATCGATTTGATTAGGGCATCAAACATAATCAAGACAAGCTTGTGTGGATCCTCCGTCTCAGCCAGTGCGTTACGCTCTGTGCTTTGATAGACATCTGTCATTTTTTTATATTTTTGAGACATTAAGTTTCACACTTTACCTTGAATATGCAACGCAAAAACTATAGGTTTATACTATGGTTTATGTAGTACCCGCTTCCAGCCCGGCCGTTAGGCCAAACGCAGCGCTCCTTATCGATGAAGGCGCGCCTGTGAACACGACAGTTGCAAGGGCTGTGCCAAACTATCGATCAGAAAACAAAACTGTAGGGCCAACAAATCAGCTATCTAATTTAGCAAAAGAGTTTCATCAAAAACCCCTTGTTCAGATTTACAATCCAAGGCAGGCACCATCGGCTATTAGCTCTGAAAATTTTCTAGCTGCGCGAGCACTGATGAGTGGAGCGTTTGTTCATAACGCAGCAAGCACAAAAGAATCCCGCGTATCTAATCTCTATAAAGAAGCGCCAAAATTTCGTGAACAGATCGACATTCTCGCTTAAACTTCAAAAATAGCTGCTAAGCCCTACCTCCTGCGTTCTGATGAAGGTACTGATAGCTGAAAAGACAAATTAATTCATCACCCAAAAAACTAGCATTCAACATTGGATCGCAGGGCTCTTGCAAAACACAATCAAGGCCTGGGCTTCTGCATTGACCGAAATGGCCAGACCTCGTTTACTGCAATTACTCGGCAACTGACGGCTGGGTTTGACCAGGTTGACCAGAGGAATTTTTTATCTGTTTTACAATGGCATAACTAATAGGATGTCATTCTGAGTCATTACTATAAATATAAAAATGACATTAAGCCGCTTTGCCATCTCCAAAAAAACAATGAATTATCAGATAAATAATATTTCAATTTGGTCGTTTAAAAGTTTAACAAAATAAATCATCAGACAAAACGAGGACCAAGTTTTGACTGTAATCAACACCAATGCAGGCGCATTGATGGCCAAGACCTATGCGGTTAAAGCCAATAAAGAAATGCAGACGTCAATGGAACGTCTCTCATCCGGCTTGCGCGTAAATCGCGCTGCTGATGATGCTGCTGGCTTGGCTGTTGGCAACAAAATGGCAAGGTCGATAAAAAGCTATGAAATGGGTGTCAGAAATTCTGCCAATATGATTAGCTTATTGGCAACTGCGGAAAACTCCTTATCACAAATTCTCGACATGCAACTCAGAATAAGAGAACTGGCCGTTCAATCTGCAAATGGAACATACACTGCACGAGACAGAGACAACCTAGAAATTGAGTCAGCGGGTTTAATAAGAGAAATGGACCGCCTTGCCGCTCACACAAAGTTTAATGGTGTCAGCCTTTTAGACGGAAGCTTTGAGGGAAAGACTGTCCAAACAGGGGCTTTTGCTGGCGACCACATACTTTTGAGTATCAATGAGCTGGTAAGCTCATCACTTGGAAGATACTGGGAAACAACAACATTTACAAATGGGGGGTTTGACGCCTCCACCCCGGTAACCAGCCCTGCAGCTGATGTCAGTGCAATACCTGGATGGGAAATCCACAACAAAAGGATTGAATTGGGCCAGGACGGATCAACTGGTCCAGCAAATATAAACAACCGGGATAATGTTTCAATTGCGAACACAATTGCCGGGCACCCCATACCCGAAGATCCAACACCACGCCCATTCAATAATGCAGTCCCTAATTTGGTGGTGGAACCCACATCATCGACGACAACTGACACCGCATTAACGTATGGGGTCACACACACAGGAATCACTGACCCAAGCCCCCCAAATGCCAGTGACCCTGGAACGTTCAATGTAACAGTTGGCGCTCTGAGCTCTGTCACAATTTCCAGCTCGGCGACGACTGGCAATGCAGCGCTAATGAACCGAACTTTTACTAATGTAACCGGCTCGGCGCCAGCAGCTGGTGGCACTAATGCGCAATTCACAGTTACGGTTGGAGAAATGACTATTACGCCGAGATCCTCAACGACTAGCAACGCAGCGATGATGGGTCAGAGCTTCACAAATGTAGCTGGGACAGGTGGGTCAGGCACTGGTGCTTTGTTTAATGTAACCGTGGGAGAAATGACAACAACACCTTCATCTTCAACAACCTCTAACACAGCAATGATGGGGCAAACCTTTACAAATGTGGTGGCTTCAGCACCTGCTGGTGGGGGTACTAGCGCAAAATATACGGTCTCTATTGGACAAATGAAATTTAATGAGACCTCTGGTAACAGCACAAGTAATGGGGAACTTTTTTCAACCAATTATGGCAATATTTCAGCCACAACCGTTACCGGCGGCGGAAGTGGAGCCACTTTCAACGTCAGCATCAACGGATCTGGCAATATAGATGCAACGGTAGTCAACCTTGGTTCCGGTTACAACGTAGGAGATCAGCTGAAGATTTCAGGCGCATCAATTGGCGGTGGATCGGATCTCATTCTGACGATTGGAGCAGCAGATGTGAGCATAACTCAAACAGATGCAGGCAGCGGATATGCCAGAAATGAGAGCATTACTATTCTTGGAAGTGATATTGGTGGCGACGCCGATGGGACTGACGATATTGCTTTAACTGTAGGTGACGCTAACGTCAGCATAAGCCTGGCGAATGCTGGAACTGGATATGCTGCGGGTGATGTAATTACCATTCCTGGAGAACTTATTAACGGCACCGCAACGACTGATGATATTAACGTGACCGTTGGTGATGCTAACATCAGCGTCAGTGTTACCAATGCCGGCAGCGGTTATAAAGTGGGCGAGCAAATTACTATTTCAGGCAGCCA